>ERZ507021.142-NODE-142-length-47373-cov-47.1062_pt1 | contig 47373 bp, 35 predicted proteins | sample MGYA00512877_ERZ507021 | MGnify/ENA metagenome assembly ERZ507021 | reverse complement strand
TGAAATCAGCGTAGTAGAGCCCACTCAACCACTGCGTCTTGCTCGACAATCCAAAAACAATTAAGAGGCTAGGACTTTTGTCCTAGCCTCTTCTTAAAATAGATTCAAGATTTTACCTAAGAAATAAAGCAAAAGCAAGAGATAAGAGAGGGCTGCACTCATCTGATAGGTTCGGTTCATAAAACGAGCTTCCCCTCTTACTGGAAAGACATAAGCCAACATGACCCCAGCTACTAAGCCACCGATGTGCCCCGCCATACTGATTCCTGGCATGAAGCTAAAGATCAAATTGACCACAATCAAGCTGGTATAGGACTGACTCAAGTGGCGAATATAGGGACTTTGGACAATAAAGCGCAGCGCACCAATGGTCCCAAACAGTCCAAAGAGGGCTGTAGAAGCTCCTGCTGCAATCACATCTGGCGTAAAAATAGCAACAAAGACATTACCCATCATGCCTGATAAGAGATAAAGAGCTAAGAAAGCCTTCGATCCAAAGAGATCTTCTGCCAAACGTCCTAAGTAATAGAGGGTGATCATATTGAGCACAAAATGTTCTAGGCCGATATGAACAAATGTAGCTGTCACTATTCGCCATAACTGGCTAGGATCGACTTTCACAACCTCTCCAATAATCCCACCGCTATAGTAAATAGCAGCACCTGTTTGGTAGTCGCCTCCAAATCGGATAAACATGGAAAGAAAGACTGCCGTTGTGACGAGCAACAAGAGGCTGGTCACAGGATAACGACGATCAAAGAGTAACTTCATAGACTAGCACCTCCTGAACTGCCTGATCAAACGTATCTGGCTGGAAATCCTTCTGCTGGATGGAATAAATCGTACTAACCGTTTTTCCAGTAAAATCTGCTAAATAACGATCATAATAGCCACCACCATAGCCAATTCGGTAGCCTTTTGACTGGAAGACCACGCCTGGTACATGGATCAGATCAATCTCTGACTGTTCCACAAGCTTTCCTTTTTCATTGGGCTCCAGCAAACCAAAGCGTGTCTTTTCCAAAATATTAGGATCGTATTCCACAAATTCCATTCGCCCTTGTGGATAGGTACGGGGAACACAGACGCGTTTTCCAAGTTGAAGAGCTGCTTGGATCAAGCTAGCTGTGGAAACTTCATGGTCAAAAGACAGATAGGTCGCAAGGGTCTTTGCCTCCTGAAAAGCTGGCAGCTCCAAGAGGCGCTGAGTCAGCTCTTCATCTGCTTGAGTTTTCACGGATTCTGGCAACTGTTTCATGGCTGCAATGGTTTCTTTTCGTAGTGTTTTCTTCATTCCCTACTCCTTTTGTCTAGCTTTAATTGTATCATTTTTTAGGAAAGATCCGAACAGTTTTTATACAACAAAATAAAAATCCAACTCCAGACGGAGTTGAATCATTCCTTTATTGGTTAGCTTTCATTTTCAAAAATTTACCAATGTTTTCCACAGCAAAGGGAAGGGCTGCTTCATTTGGGCTCATCTTTGGATGGTGCAAGGCATAAGGGGTATCAATTCCCAGCCAGAACATGACACCAGGGACCTTGCTCAAGAGAAAGCCGAAGTCTTCTCCTGTCATCGCAGGCAGAATATCAATCAGGTTCACGTCTTCCTCAGCTGTGAAAAAGTCCATGAGTTCTTTGGCCAATTCTGGTTGGTTTTCCACAGGCAGGTAGCCCCCTTGCTTAAGTTCCAGGTCCAATTTCACATCAAAGGCTGCTGCAACTCCTTCTGCAATGGTTTTGACCCGTTTTTGAGTCAAAAGGTTCATCTCCATGGTCAAGGTCCGAATGGTCCCATGAAGGAAGGCGGTCTCAGCAATCACATTATTGGTGGTTCCTGCATGCATGGAACCAAAGGTCACCACAGCACCTTCAATTGGATCGACATTTCGACTCACGACCGATTGGACTTGGGTAATGAAGTAAGAGGCTGCTACAAGAGCGTCATTGGCCTCATGTGGAAAGGCAGCATGTCCTCCCTTTCCTGTAAAGGTGATCTTGACTTCACAGGTCCCTGCAAAAAGGGTACCCGTATTGGTCGCAATGTCTCCCACCTTCAAATCAGGGCGTACATGCAGACCATAAAATTCATCAGGGAGCCAGTCGCCAAAAGCATTGTCCTTATACATGAGCATCCCACCAGCCTCATTTTCTTCAGCTGGTTGGAAGAGAAAGAGCAGGTTATTTTTTGGTTGCACTTGGACCAGTTGATCCAAAAGCCCTAGGGCTGTTGTCATGTGCATATCATGACCACAAGCATGCATCCGTCCTTCATGCTTAGAGGCAAAATCAAGGCCCGTTTGTTCCACAATCGGTAAACCATCGATATCTGTCCGCCAACCGATGGTTTTTTCAGGTGCAGACCCATGGAGATAAACCAGGATCCCGGTCCGCCAAGTCCGTTGCTCGACAAAGTCCTTGCCCGCTGTGATCTCTGCGATTCGCTCTAAGAGGTAGGCTTGGGTTTCAAATTCTTCCAAGCCAATTTCAGGGATTTGGTGCAAATCCCGTCTGATTTTGATTAAATCCAATGTCATAGTCGTCTTCTTTCTATTAGAATAGGGAGTGGGAAAGAACTCCTATTATTTAAAAGGAGTTCGTCTTCCCACCCCCGCACAGTTGATTAGGTCATCTTTGGAGCTTAATCAAGCGAACAAAGATGCCAATCAACCACTGCGTCATACAATTATTCCCTTCAAACATCAAAGGCTGGACAGTTTTTGCCCAGCCTCTACCATTCCTATCTTACAAATTACGCAAGGCGTCTTCGAGTGCTGTTTTTTGTTGTGTTTTTTCGTCAATTTCCTTGATGATACGAGCTGGGACACCAGCTACAACCACATTTTCAGGGACATCTTGAGTAACGATAGCGCCAGCGGCAACGACAGAACCGTTCCCTACTTGAACCCCTTCAATCACAACTGCATTGGCACCGACCAATACATTGTCACCGATCCGAACAGGCTCAGCAGAAGCTGGCTCAATGACACCCGCAAGAACGGCACCTGCACCGATGTGGCTGTTTTTACCAACTGTTGCACGGCCACCAAGGATAGCCCCCATATCAATCATGGTTCCTGCACCGATTTCAGCACCGATGTTGATGACAGCACCCATCATCACGACAGCATTGTCTTCGATAGTTACTTGGTCACGGATAATAGCACCTGGTTCGATACGCGCATTTAGATAGCGCTTATCCAGCAAGGGAACAGCTGAATTCCGACCATCTTGTTCCACCACATAATCCTTGTTCTCCGTTAAGTTGGCAAGAAGGGGCTCGATATCTTTCCAGTCACCGAACAAAACATTGCCAAGCTTGGTAACAGAAGCAGGAACAGCCGTTGCCAATTCCCCTTCAAAGGTTACTTTCACATTTGTTTTCTTTTCTGCATTTCCAATAAAAGCGATAATTTCTTGAGCAGACATTTTTTGTGCAGTCATGAGATTCTCCATTCATTTCAATTAAAGGTATCCATATTATACCACAATCCTAGTGAGATGAACACCTAAGGCGACGTGGAAGTTGATGTCGCTGAATCTTCTAGACCCTTGATTTCACTAATAGTCCGATTACTTCCAAAGTGAATAATGACGGAGCGCGAATCAGAAAGCTTATAGTAAAAGGTTAAGAAGGACTCTGAACCCAGCATACTCGACCAAGAAACACTGCTAGGAATTCCTACTGTATTCACAAGATCTGAATAGCTCGTTCCTATTTTCATATTGGCAAAATCTTCTCTGCTTAAGCTACCATTTTTATTGGCTAATCGCTCACTGTTTAAGTTTTTAAAATCAAGAGAAGATAAACGATCAACACCAATTTTTGAAAGTAAAACTGTTACGGAAGAAGGAGAGCCTTCAGTCTGATATTCCAATTGGGTCATAAAAGGACTGACACCACCTTCTTGGTAGGTTTCTTCTCCACTGCTAGCCTTCCCCAGTACAGCTACCACATCCTGTGGAGACAGAGAAGTTGAAGAGGTACGTCCTTGATCTCCCTCACTTAAACCAGGAATCAGGGAAATGGCCTTCTCATAGGTCACTTGAAACTGAAATTCCCTCTCCGGAGCAATCAAGCTACTCGTACCACCTCTCAAGGTTTCCTTTCTAGTTCCATAAGACAAGCTAGTGCTTCCATATTCACTAGTAGTAGAAGAACTATGAATACCTCCTGAAGCCAGATAGGCAAATAATCCCAGCATGGCCAATAATCCAAAAAAGGCTGCCAGCGAAGACCCTCCACTATTAGAGGAAGGAGAGTAGGTTTTCGCCCTATCCGATTGGGAGTCTAGTACCGTTTGTCTTGGTTCTGAATGCCTGCTTCCGCCTATTGAAGCCAGATCGGCTTCTGAAATCAAGCGACTCCCACCCTGGTGCTCTACTTTTTTCTCAGCTGAAGGAGACTGACCTATTGTATCTTGTGCTGGTGTTTCTGACCTTGCTTCTTTTGTTAGTGGTGTAGCAAGAACGACCTGAGCTGATTCTTCTTCAGGTGTAGCAAATGACGCTTCCTTTGAATCGTACGAATCCTCCTTCACACCAATCGCTGGTTCGTCTTTTCGTTCCTCTTCTTGTTTCACCTCTTCCTGAAAAGCAGGGACTTCTACCACTTCTGGCTCTTTTGCGAGCGTATCTTCTAGCTTCTCAGGACTTCCTTTTTCTAAGGGTGCTTCTTTCGGCTGGCCTTTCGAAAACCGACTCTGGTGCTCATTTCGTAGATGCGACCAGTCTTTATTTCCCATTGTCCCCTCCTTTTATTTAAAATGCTTCGGCTGATTTTTTTACTGTGCTGTAGATGTAGAGGAAGCTGGTGTGGTCGCTACCTCTTTCGATTTGATATCCTTGATGGTTTGCCGGCTATCAAAATGGATTTGAACCGTTTGAGAATCCGATAATCGATAGGTAAAGGAAGGCGCTTCCCCGTAACCTAAAAGCCCAGATGCATATATTTCATCCGGAATCCCTACCGTATTGAGTAGGTCTAAATAAGGCATTCCGACCTTGATAGTGGCAAAATCGTCCTTCGTCAAGCTCCCATTCTTATTCGCAAATCGGTCACTTTTTAAGTGTTTCAAACTTAAAAAAGAGATCCTGTAAAAGGCACCTGTTTTTTCAAGAAGAACCTTCCCATCTGCATCCTTTGATTGGTAATCTAAGGTCAGCAAAAAGGGACTGGAACTGCTATCACTATACTTTGCTTCCCCACTCCTTGCTTTACCTAATGCTGCAACGACATCTTGTGGGTCTACCGTCCCAAAAGAGGTCTTTTTTTCTTCCACTGCAAAATCAGGAATAAGAGACATGGCCTTTTCATAGGTTGGCTGAAATTGAAATTCATTAGCTGAGGCGATATAAGAACTATTTTCACTGGTCAGATATTCCGTTCTGATACTATCACGTGATAAACCATTGATCCCCTCACTCGAAAAAGATGAAGAAGAGCTTTTATTAACTTCGTTTTGAAGCACAAACACAAAAGCCATTAACAAGGCGAACCACCCAAAAAATCGCAAAAGCGAACCAATCCTCTCTTTTGAGGAAGAAGGGGAAGACGCCATCGTATCTGAATGGCTTCTAGTATCCTGATGATTGTCCATCCCTATTGAAGCAAGGTCAGCTTCTGAAATCAAGCGGCTCCCACCCTGGTGAGAGGAAGCTGCCTTGATGTCTGTCCGTTGATCGTCCAATGATGTCTCCCTTCTTATACCAACACCAATTTCTTGGCTTTTTTCTTGAATTCCATCACCACTTCTGGCCTTCCTGGTACCTGGTAAGTCGCGCGATAGCCCATTCCGCCATCTGGCATTTCCCCCCAGACCAAGCGTTGAGGATTTCCTAGTTGTTTAATGAGCTGGGCGAATTCTGTCCCTTTTTTCTCTTTTTCAGTAGTGATTTCTTTCTCACTGCTTGTCTTCTCTTTTGCGTCCAACAAATTCGTCGCATCCACCATCGTCAAGCGATACCCCTGGTCTTTTTCCTGTTCAAACCACAAGGTTACACTTTTCTTGCCCTGATCGGTTTGCTTAGCCGCATAAGTCAAGACAAGAACGGTTTTATCCCCTTGAGCTGTCTTAGTGTAGCGAACTTTTTGAGCTTTTCCCCATTTAGCCACAACTGTCTCCAAGCGGGTTCCTGGTTGCTGACTCTGCTTGAGACGAACTTTCAAATTCGCCACAGCTTCGATGGTCCATTTAAACTGTTTGATTTCTTGTTCCTTGCTGACCAAATTCTTGTAATCCTTTGGTTGGAAATGAGTCAGTGTTTGGTCCTCCTTGGTATCGGTTCCTTGCTCTTGCACCTGGATGCTTGCAATCGCAAGTAAGAGCCCTAAAACAAAACACAAAAACGGCAACAAGAGTTCTTTTCGATTCTTTTTCATCCACTCGATCATCTGCTTCACCCCTTCTTCGTCAAACGAAACTGACCAGTCTGGTCGCGTTCAAAGGTCAAAGAGACCAGTCCATCTGTCACCTGATAAGACAGGGCTAGGACTTGCTTGTCCTTTTCAGAGGTCAAACTAAGAGAATTGGGAAGACCTGATTTTTTCAAGACATCTTCTACTGCTGTCCCCTTTTCCTTTTTTCCATCTAGCGTCTGATAGCCTGTAAAATCTGCTAGTTTTAAGTTCTTTTTGCTCTGATAGTGAGCCGACTTGGGCGCAAAGCCTTGAATCGAGCTCAAATAAAAGGTATCATCCTGCTTTTGAAATTCTATGGTATAAGGATGAATCCCCTGCACAGGAGTCCCATAGCCTAGCTGGACTTGCGCTCCAAAAGTCGTATCTTCTTGTGTAAAACTCGCTGCTTTTCCAAATTTTTTGATGAAGGCAGACAAAGTCACCCAATTTTTTTGTGTCTTTCCCTCTTCCCTTACAAGGTTCAATGACAACAAGTCTTCTAAAGCCGGCTCTTTGGAAGAAGACGCAACAAATTGCTGGCTGTCTGCTTGCATGCGAGACAAACTCAACAAGCGATCTTTGGGCAAGGTTTTCACTGGATGAATCATAAACACCAAGCAAGCACCAACCAGAAAAGCCAGCAAAGCAGTTGCAGCTTTTTGGAGGATCCGCTTATGACGTTCTATCCACTGTTTCATTTCTTCCATCCTTCATGCTCTTTCTATTCAAACTCTTTCTATTGTATAGAAAATTAGCGTATTTGTCTCGTCTTATCCCAAAAAAGAGGCTCTTGCCTCTTTCTTTTATTCAGTGATTTAGTAGCTGTCTTTACTGCTCAAGAGGAAATCTCCATTTTCTTGGCGAATAAAGGTCAAATCTACATAGTCCCCGTTTTTCTTTTGGAAGTCCATGACCAACTCTATCTCGTCTGAATCATCAGATGAACTCACCGTCAGATTGACTGCATCACCGTATTTTTCTAAAAGCTCTTTGTAAGAGGTCCCTCCAGCACCGGTTTCACTATCTCCAACCTTGAACCCATCTGCAAAGTTATCCTCAACCGTAAGATTTTTCCCAAATTGATTAAATTCAAATTTGACAAGCTGGAATTCTTTCCCTTTCTTAGAGTAAGTCGCTTTGACCTCTTTATTATAAGAGTTATCATCCCAAAATAATTTCAATTCTCCACTTTCAAATTGAACAGAACTAGCCTTTCCATAAGCGTCGACCATTTCCTCAGGAGTCTCCCCAGAATCCTTTCCAGTCAAAAACTGAAGTTGCTCAATATCAGATTGTTCCCAGCTAAAATTGGCTTCCGCGTCTTCAGAAGTCAATTGCTCCAAATCGATATTGGAAGAAGAACCAGATTGGTTGCCTGACCAAGAAGTCTGCTTTCTAGATGGTGACGTACTAGGGCTAGCATGACCAATCAAATAGCCACTGACACCACCGATAAGAAGCCCCACTAAAATTCCAAGAGCAAAACGAATCGCCTTCTTGTCTGCAGTATCCATCGGTCTTCCAACAGGAGAAAGAGGAGCTTGTGGAATAGGTGTCTCAGGAACAGGCACTGTTTGCGGACCAATTGGTTCAGCTGCCATATTTTGAGGAGCTTGTGGTGCAGGCTGGAATGGAGGAGTCGGTTGGGGAGCAGCAACTACATCCGGATGTTCTCCAACAGTTGCTTCATCCACCTTTGGAGGCTCCACTGTTCCTGAAACAGCTGGCTCGTCTGCTTCTTCTTTCATTGCTTCCGTCTCCGTCACTGAAAGGCCACTAACTTCTGGAACGACCAAGTCTTCGGCTTCTTCTTTTGGGACAAAGGCTGGCGCAGCCACATCAAATTGAGGCGCACCCTCTAAGGGCGTCTGTTTCATAAATTGTTCTTGATCTTTCTCGGACATTTCGAATTCTCCTTTTTATTCTTCTCTTCTACTATAACATAAAACCAAGCAAGGACCAACTCCTGTCTTGATGGACTAAAAAAGATCGGAGAGATATCCGACCTTTTAGATGCTTATCTTAAAATTTCTTGCGAAGGGGGACAATAGCAATCAGTTAACCATATGATTGAGAAACATAACTAGATCGTGTTTTTATAATTGATTCCAGGGGACAAAAATATGAGTTTGTTTAGCAAGTAAAAAAACGACCTCTTGCGAGATCGTTTTATCCATCAATTAAAGACGAGCGTTGAGTTCTGCTCCAAGTTCTTCAAATCCTGGTTTACCAAGAAGGGCAAACATGTTTTTCTTGTAAGCTTCAACACCTGGTTGGTCAAATGGGTTAATCGCGTTCAAGTAACCTGAAAGGGCGATGGCCAACTCGAAGAAGTAGATGGCATAACCAAGAGTGAAGGCATCTTGCTCAGGAAGAGTTACGTACATGTTTGGCACGTCACCGTCTGTGTGGGCAAGAAGAACACCGTCAGTTGCTTTTTTGTTTACAAAGTCAACGTCTTTCCCTTGAAGGTAACCAAGTCCATCAAGGTCTTCTTCCAATGTAGGGATGATCACGTTCTTACGTGGTTTGTCCACACGGACAACTGTTTCAAACATGATACGAGTTCCTTCTTGGATAAATTGACCCAATGAGTGCAAGTCTGTTGAGAAGTTTGCTGAAGTTGGGTAAATACCTTTTTGGTCTTTTCCTTCTGTTCAGGCACACCTTATGGATGCATCTGCTGGAAATTCCCTTGCACTGGCTGGCTAGTTTGATTGACTTCAAGCTCTTTGCGCTTGACCTTGACCGTCTTTTTCTGGCATGCTTTTATCCTTATAAATTTTGTTGATTTGTCATATTGCGAAAACATTGAAAAACAATGACAAATTTTACAATATTAAAACATAAATTATTTTCCCTATCAAAAAGGGAGTGGGAAAGAACTTCAAACAAGTTAAAAAGTTCATCTTCCCACCCCCGCACAGTTGATCAGGCAATCTTTGGGGCTTAAAAAGCGAAGGAAGATGCCAATCAACCACCGCGTCATCTATTTTTTCTAATTTAGACCCAGAAGCCTGGACTTTTTGTCCAAGCTCTGAATCAATTTTTTTGACTTTTATGTTTCTAAATTGCTTGATTTTAAATTTTGTTATGGTCAAGCAGTTTCGAAAATCTGAATGGTAGAGTCCTTTTCAATTACTACTGCTTGGTCTGCTGCAACATGGAGAGTGCCCGGCAGGCTGCCCTCTTTTGAACCATCAAAAGAAATCGTGATATGGCCCAGTCCAGTTAAATTTTTTTCTACTACATTTCCTACGGCAGTAATCGAATATTCCTGACTATCTACCACCAGCTTTCCACCTTCTAGTATTGCACCTAGAAGATTTTTGTTATCGATTTTAAAACAATACTCTGCTAAGTCTTCCGGAGCTTCTTCTCCAAACAAAATGAGCATATTGGCATCTTGAATCATATTCTGAGCTTCAGGCCCCACTTGAATTACTTTAGCTTCAAAAATTTTCTTCATCTAATTCCTATTCATCCTTTCTCAAATCTGTCATAAACTTATGCTTATAGATAAGTTTAACATAATAGTTGCTATGTTTACGTGCATCTATCAAAGGTTTACTGATAAAGGCCAATACTAGCTATCCAAGCTACTAGCACCCGCGGAACACCATTGAGAAAGCGTGAATAAAGCACAGAAGGGACACCAACCTCAACTGTTTCAGCCTTGGCTTCAGATAGACCGAGTGCTACAGGAATGAAATCACAACCGTTTTGAGTGTTGATAGCAAATATAGCTGGCAGAGCCATTTGGGGCGGAATATTCCCTTTGCCGATTTCAACTCCAATTAAGGTTCCAATAATCTGACTGATAACAGCTCCGGGGCCTAACAAAGGAGATAGGAATGGCAAGGAACAGATAAAGCCAATCAAAATGAGTCCCCAGATGTTCCCAGCTAGGGGAACCATTAATTTTGCCAGCCAATTTCCAACACCTGAACCTTGAATAACCCCAATCAGCAAGGAAACAAAGGCCATGAAAGGAATGATCGTGTTGAGCATTGTTTGGATGGCTTCACGAGCAGCCTGGTTGAAAGTCGCAACGACCTTCCCAGCGCCCATCCCAATTCTTGCTACAATACTTGTTTCAGCTTTTTGCTCTGTAATTTTTTTACTAGTATCGTAAGTTGGCTTTTCTGTTACCACAGTTGTCGCTTTTTCGTCTTCATTAGCAGCAGAAATTTGATTAAGGCCAACTGCTGACACATAGATTTCCTCGGTTATATATTGAGCTAGAGGCCCACTTTTCCCTGTAGCTACAATATTTATTGTAGGGATCCCCTTTTTAGGATAAATACCACAGCGAAGAGTACCGCCACAATCCACGATTGCTAAAGCAATTTCCTCATCTGGGATAGAAGTTTTAAACCCATTAACAGCTTCCATACCGGTCAAATCAGCAATTTTATCCACAATATCTGGCTTTTCTCCTCCGCCAGTGATATAGATGAATTTATGCTTAGCTTCACTAGGTGTAATGACCAAAGGTCCTCCGAAACCGCCATTTCCTTTAACAACTTTTATACTCTTATATGACATAATTTCACTCTTTCTATAAATCAAATGTTTTACTCAAGGTAACACCTTGCTGTTTTGCTACATAAGCAGTTGTAAAATCGGTCACCCAACCGCCTACAAAGTTCATGACAAGCCCAACAAGCATGTAACGAATGGCTAAGTCCATTTGACTTAAACCTAAAGTTTGAATTCCTGTTGCAATTCCCATCCATACAAACAATTCCCCAGGATTGATATGCGGAAATACACCATTTGAAGTATGGCAGAACTGCATCTGAGCTGCTACAAAACTAGGTTTATAATATTCTGGTAAGAAACGTCCCATACTGATTGCCATCGGATTCCCCAGCATAAAGGCTGAAATGAAAGGTAAAATCATATACCGGCTAACAGGATTTTTGGCAGAAATCTTAGCCAGGGAATTGACCTTCTCTTCTCCCAAGAAAGCGATAAGGGTATTCATTGCAATCAATAGCATTAAGACAAGCGGTACAATATTTGTCATCCAGCTAATAAAGGTTTCTCCACCTAATTGGAAGAGTTTCATAAAACTCTCTGCAAAATTTGTAATGTGATTCATAAGGAACTCCCTTTCTTATTTTTTTTAAATAACTGTTTAATAGATAATTGTAAGTAATTCGCATAAAAGCCGAATCCCAGAAAAGAATCAGATGAACTTGTCTCTTTCTCAATACCTGCCTCATGCCAAAGATAGACTTTTCTAGCATCTTCTATGGCTGATTGCATCAACTTATTTTCTTTTCTCACAAGAGGATTATACTTGTCAAAATAATGGATGTCTTCTCCAACATAATCGTCCATATTTTGAAAACGTGCTAAGATTGTGACTCCTTGCATTTTGCTAGCTTTAAGAACCCGACCGTTTTCATCAACCGCGAACATGACAATCGTACCGGATTTGATTCTTCCGGACTTCCTGCCAATCGCTACGCGCCCCAGTCTTCGGAGCATCGTATAGGTCTTATTGAAGTCTTTGAGTTGCTGCCAGCCGAGGAACATTTGAAATATATAAGCTGCCATGACAAATACAGCGAAAATTATTAGCGAATTCATTAAAATACTCCTTTGCTCTTAGAAAATGATAGAAACTCTGTCTCTGTTTCTACAGCCCTCAAAGCTTCTTTTAGAGAAGGCTCTCCTGCAATTCGAAAAATGTCGTCATACAATTCCAGCAATTCACTCTCCATTTTGCTTTCAATTTCTGAGGGAATGGCGACTAGAAAGATAAATTCAATCCAATCATCTCCTTTTTGATAAGGCTCTTCTAGCTTTCCAAACATTAAAATAGTCTTTGCATAACCCTGGTTAATTGTATGGGGGAAGGCAATTCCTCCACCAAAAATGGTTGATTGTTTTTTCTCCCTATCAATTATCCGATTTCTAAAACCTTCATCAATCATCTGAAGTTTCTCTAACTCTGCAACCATATTTAGCAAGTATTGCTGATAGGTTTTTTGGGGACTCAACCGAAGAAAACGTAAGCTGACTGTTTCTAGATTTTTTTGATGAAAAGCATTGGCCCTCTGCCATTCTTCCCGCAGCCATTGATCATCAAAAAGATGATTAACTTGAATGACTGGAGATTTAGAATCTTTATATTTTAGAGGAACTGTCGTAAAAATCGCGAAATAGTCCTGATTCAAATCCAGATTAAAATCCTCTTCAGAATACTGAGTAATGTCTACATCATTTCCAAGGATTCGTCTGAGTTGCTGAATAATCATCGCAGCAGTTCCTCTTCCTGTTGTGCAAACTACTGCTATCTGCTTGCGAGAACCATTTACAACAGAGTTTTGCTTTCTTAAAATCATTTCAAAATACAAAGCCAGATATCCGATTTCAGATAATTCCAATTCAGAACCAAAAATTGCAGACAGTTCTTCTCCAGCAATTTTCGCCATTTCAAAAGCAAAAGGATATTGAGTTTGAACCTCGCCATGGAATATATCATTAGCTTGCACATGGAAAATCAGTCGATTGATTAAGGGGCCTAGATGAGACTTGATTTCTTCAAATAATTCTTCATCATCAAAGTTAACCAACATTGTTTCTTTGACTTTCTTGACAATCCCTTGAAAAATGTTTGCAAGCTGTTCAGATTGATAAGACGGCTTGCTTAAAGTGTCAATAAAACGGATATTAAACGGAAAACACAAAAAGTCTATTTCAAACTGACTGAGGGAAATCTTATAAGTCATCTCAATATGATAGATTAATTTTTCAACCAAAGGTGTCTCTGTTAAATCATTCCTATAGTAAGGAATAGGGCAACTCAACACCCTAGATGCATAAATACGCTCCACCATAATTGAAATTGTCTTTCGAAGGAGTTCCTTTGTTTCTTTCGGGATTTTATACTCCTGGAGTAGCGTCTCCAGAAAAGAAGATGTTGCCTCGGTGAGTGTCTTTCCTTCAAAGTAAGGGGCCACTTGGTGAATATAGAGCAAGCGCAAATTCAGCTCGGACCCCAAGACCTCCAGCCCACGGTTGGGCTTTCCTGAAATAGTGATAGAGTAACTCTCTGCCAAAGATTTTACTTGTTTTAAATCCTTATTAAGGGTACTTCTACTAACACCTGCCTCCTCAGCCAAGTCGTCAATAAGAAGAGGGGAGGTTGACTTAATTAAACGTTTTAGTAAATAGGCAATTCTTTTACTGGAAGAATTGAAGTCACTCTCCCGTTTTAAACTACCAGATAAAATCCTTTCCAACTCAGTATAGTCATACACCTCTAACATTAACTTATCATCTTGTGAGATAATCTGGATACTCGGAGCCAAAACATCATTTAATTGTTGGATACTCTTTTGCAAGGTTTGCATACTAATATCCAGCTCTGAGCGCATATCTACCAAGGAATAAGTTGGCTGTGAGACCATTTTTTCTAAAATGTTATACCATCGATTTACTATGGTCAACTCTCTTCCTCACCTTCATTTTTTTAACCGCGAGTTTTCCCCCCGGCAATATTTGTAGTGACTCCAGTTATATAGCTAGAACGGTCTGAAATATAGAATGCTACAAGGTCAGCTACTTCCCGTAGTTTACCACTTCGTCCCAAAGGAGTTGTTGAAGTTGAAGCATAACCAGCTCGAATATCTTCTACCGTCTTTCCACGGGTATAAGCAAGAGCTTCCTCATAAGAAAGAGTTCGAAGTCCCGTAGCTTCCATAATTCCTGGAGCAATTCCAACCACACGTACACCATGCTTACCCAGCTCTTTTGCCCATGAACGAGTGTAACTATAGACTGCTGCTTTTGTGGCAGCATAGGCACTTTGTCCTTCAGAACCTTCCAAGCCTGCTTCTGAAGCCATGTTCACAATTACACCTTTTCCATTTTTCACTAAAATACGTCCCACTGCCTGACTAACCAGATACAAACCTTTTTGATTAATCATCGTTACTTTTTCGAACGTCTCATCGTCCAATTCGTAAGGACCTTTAGGATTTTCTGCATCGATTAATAATCTAGGGATATTAATCCCTGCATTATTGACCACTGCATCAATATTGCCAAATCTTTCAACTATTTTGGCAACACCCTCTTCTACTTCAGAGCGAGAAGTTACATCAACTTTTACAAATAATAGATTTGGATGACGCAAATCGTTGTCGCTAAGATCGAAATTCGCTACATTGACACCTAATTCCAGCAATTCTTCAACGATTGCCTTACCGATCCCAGATGACGCGCCAGTCACAAGAACTGTTTTGCCTTTTATGTTTAACCAATCATTCATTTTGATACCTCTCAAATTTTATTTACAAGGCAATTATACAGCGCTTTCATAAAAGAATTAAGACACTCTTTTTTATACTGTTCAAAAAAATAATAAACTAATTATGAGGCTTGTACTAAAAAATCCACAAGAAATGAACTTGTGGATCTCTTTTTATACTCTAAATGAACTCAAGGCATATAAGAATCAAAGGCGTGCATTCAGCTCAGCACCCAGCTCTTCAAAGCCTGGTTTTCCAAGAAGGGCAAACATGTTTTTCTTATAAGCCTCAACTCCAGGCTGGTCAAATGGATTGATACCATTCAGGTAGCCAGAAAGAGCAATAGCCAACTCAAAGAAGTAAATAGTGTAGCCCAAAGTGAACTCATCTTGCTCAGGCAGTGTCACAAACATATTTGGAACTCCACCATCAGTGTGTGCTAACAGCACTCCATCTGTAGCTTTTTTATTGACAAAGTCAACATCTTTTCCTTGCAAGTAGCCAAGACCGTCCAAGTCTTCTGCCAATTCAGGAATCAGCACATTTTTGCGAGGTTTATCTACACGTACAACTGTTTCAAAGAGGATACGGGTACCTTCCTGGATAAATTGTCCCAGAGAGTGCAAGTCTGTTGAGAAGTTGGCTGAAGTTGGGTAAATCCCTTTTTGGTCTTTCCCTTCTGACTCACCAGCCAGTTGCTTCCACCACTCAGAGAAGTATTGTAGAGATGGTTCATAGTTAGCTAGAACTTCTGTCAGATAACCTTTACGGTACAAGATATTGCGTACAACTGCATATTGATATGCTTCATTTTCAGCCAACTTATCAGAAGCATAAGCCTTGCGAGCAGCATTTGCTCCTTCCATTAACTTGCTGATATCAGCCCCTGCAGCTGCGATTGGCAAGAGTCCCACTGCTGTCAATACTGTAAAACGACCACCTACACTATCAGGCACTACAAAAGTATCCCAGCCATTAGCATCTGCTTCAACCTTAACTGCACCTTTAGCGCGGTCTGTAGTTGCATAAATCCGTTTATTTGCTTCTTCCTGACCATACTTCTTAACCAAGAGTTCTTTGAAGACACGGAAAGCAATAGCAGGCTCTGTAGTCGTTCCTGACTTAGAAATAACGTTGACAGAGAAATCTTTGTCTGATACATAGTCTACCAAATCAGCCAAATAGCTTGAAGAAATAGAATTTCCAGCATAGAGGATTTGAGGTGCCTTGCGTTCTTCCTTGCTTTGTAGATTTACAAAAGAATTATTCAAGAAATCAATAGCTGCACGAGCTCCTAAATAGGAACCACCAATACCGATTACGATCAATACCTCACTATCAGATTGGATTTTAGCAGCAGCCTTTTGAATACGAGCAAATTCATCTTTGTCATATTCTTCAGGCAAGTTCAACCAGCCAGTCATTTCTGCCCCAGGACCTGTACCATTTCGCAGAGCAGAATCTGCAGCAGTCACTTGAGGCTGCATATAATCTAGTTCATGTGGTGCTACAAATTTATCTAACACCTTTGAGTAGTCAAATTTAATATGTGACATGTTTATCCTCCAATTGTTCTTTTCTTTTATGATAACGCTTTAAGAAAAAATAAGCAAGTGCTTTCACTATTTTAAAACGTTTACATTTTATATTCTATACTATTTTTCTAAATAAGCTAACCTTAGGACATAACCGAGAGCACTCGTTTGCGTAAGACAACAAATTTTAGGCCTATTGAGAAGAACAATTTTGATTGACAAGAAAACAAATACGCTTCTTAAGATTGGATGTCAGCTGAATTCATTTCAGGTCCGTTCAAACTAGATTCGCTGCTCCAATATTCATCTGCACCTTTTAGGCTTGATTCATTATACTTCGGAACCTAGTTCTCACTTTGTTCGAACTGCGTCAATGCACCTAAGTTCATCCGCGTCCGTTGGACTTGATTCACTAAGGGCTATCATAGGTTTACAGCTTTTTCCCTAGCGGGAAAAACTGCATCCATTGCTCTAGGATTCTTCTGCGTCCCTTGGACTTGACTCATCAAGAGCAATAGAAAAGAGCACACAGTTCACTTCGCTTAGGGCTGCTGGATTCCTCCCCTGACCCGCTTCACGCAGAACTGTTGCTCCGATAGGTATTATATCATAATTTGTTCGATTTGCAAAGGTCCGGTTTTTATTCTTGTGTTTCGGCCTTGGCTGCGAGCTTGGCTTGTTTTTTTCGTTCCCGACCTTGGCGGAAGAAGGTCTGCATGATGGCTGCACATTCTGCTTCCAAGATTCCTGTTTCCACTTCCACCCGGTGATTGAGGCGCTCATCTGTCAAAATGTCATAGAGACTCCCTGCTCCGCCAAACTTTTGATTGGTCGCTCCGTAAATCACCTGGGGAATCCGAGCTAGTCCAATGGCACCGCTACACATAACACAGGGCTCAATCGTGACAAAAAGCGTCGTATCCAGCAGGCGCCAGCTATTTTCACGCTGATTGGCCTTCTCGATCGCCATGATTTCCGCATGCATGACCGCCCGCTGCAGCTCCTCACGCGCATTATGTCCACGCCCGATAATCTGACCATCCTTGACCAAGACACAGCCAATCGGTATTTCATCATTGGCGAGGGCAATCTCCGCCTCCTTCAGGGCTTCCCTCATAAACATCGCTTTTTCCTCTATCGTGTAGTCCATCTCTTCCTTCTTCCTTTTAGTTTCTTTGTTCATTATACCATAGGCAGCTTACGACTCACAAAAAAAGCCGCCGATTGGGCGACTCTTATGGGAGATTATTATGAAAAAGTTTAGGAGGTTTAAACAAAGTTAGGAGGTCTTTGTTTATGCTTCTAGTATAGCTGGCCTATCTTAAATAAAGCTTAAGTTCTCTGAGTATTGATGATTTTGGAAATATCACCACTTAGAATCTCAAAAATATCTGACAAATTGCTGGCTTACTACTATCCGCTTTGTCGCAGAACCAACTATTGTGGCATCGCTCATCCTTTACGTAACTCAAGGATTTGGTCATAGCGCTCTTCTTCATCAATATGATGGGCTATTTCTAGTACCGTGATCGGCAAAGAAAAGATTAGGTCTCTAACCAGACGACTATTTTTTTCGTCCAAAGCTGATGTCACTTCGTCCGCTAATAAAATATCCTTCTCGCGTAAGAGAAAACGAGCCAACTCTAATCTGACACGCTGACCTCCTGAAATGTTTTCACCATTATTATGAATTTCTACATTCAAAATATCCTGAAATTCATCTATTAAGCCAACTCGGTCCAATACCTCCAATAATTCATGGTCCTGAAAAGGCTGACCAAAAGTTAGATTATAGCGGATAGTATCGTTAAACAGGAAGGGATGCTGGCTAATTAAACCGATATTCCCTTGGAAATGACTCGTTATTTGATTTCCATCATACTGAACGAAAATGTCACCCTCATCACATACTTCTTCTCCTAAAATCAAGCGAAAAAGAGTCGTCTTTCCAGACCCGCTCGGTCCTTTGATTAAGACCTTCTGACCTACTGAAATCGTCGCCGTCAAATCAGAAAAAAGCTGACGTTCAGCAAAACTTTTTGAAATATGATTTAAGCGCAACGATTCGAGATTTTCAACAAATTGATCCTTTGTCTCTTCGAAATCAGGTTCTTCCTCGATAATCTTAAACAGGCGGTTCGCAGTCGGCAAGGCACCTTGGAGATTGGCTGCACTGTACATCAGAGTTTGGATCGGTTCTACCAGCATCCCCGCAGCAACATACATAGAGATGAGGCTTGTAATAGAAATAGAATTTCCCTGTAAACTCAAATAAAAGCCTAAAGCAAGAGGAACAACCTGACTAAAAAAGACCATAAATCCATTAAAGAAAAAAATAATATTATGTGTGAAACAAAATCTTTGGATGGCTTTTTGATATTCTCCGTTTAAATCATTCACGCGCTCTTCATTCAGCCTCATGGCCTGATTAATCCGTAAGGTTTGGCTGCCTTGCATACTATCCGAGACAAGCCCATGTAATTTCGTTCTAAGCTTGGACCAGCTGTCTCCCGAATCTTGTAAACGACGATTCATGATGAACTGAGGAATAGGTCTCATAATCGTAAAAATGACAAAAATAAGTCCTAAGAGAAAATTTTGTGAAACAATATAAATGGCTGTAACAAGGGCGACAAATCCCCAACTCACCATAACATTTATATTTTCCAAATAATTATCGCCCACATATTCCATATCTTGAGTTAGCAGACTAACTTTTTCATCATTGGAAAATTTAGGATTCAATATGACTTTCTTAAATAAAAGGGCACGGACACTTTTGTTGATTTCTCTTCGGAATATATTGTGCGAATAGTTTGAAAACAGCATCAGACTATAAATAACAAGATAGACAGACAAACCAAATAAAACAAAATTGAGAATTTTTCCATAAGAAAGGCCGTCTTGATCTAACTTCAAGGCCTTCGTTAAAATCAGAGGTTGCGCCAACACCAAACCACTATTCACAATACGCCCTAAAAAAATAGGAAAAAGATACTTCTTATCAATGTACTTATAAATATTTCTCATAATTATCATCCATCAAAATAGAGGGCTAGCACAACCCTCTTCTCTAATTTATTTAAAATCGTGATTATTTACAATCACAATTATAGTTAAATACTCTAGGTTTAGCATTCATTTTGTCATCGAATTTGTTATTCACTTTAACCTTCACCGAAAATTACAATCTCCATGTGTCAAAATTGTTAGTTCCAATAATTCAGCATCTGTATCGCTTATTTTAGATAGATACTTTTCGACCTCATACTCACCCTCACTTAAATATTTATTTTTATCAAGATAAGCATGAAACTCTTTCCTAATCACATCATTGCTGTCGACTACTCTATTCAATTCATTCGTAAGAAAAAATGAATGATTGGTTTTAGTATTAAAATACAACGTACCATCATCAGTACTATATTTTAATATATATCGTGACAAATTCATATTATCACCTCTTAATCTGTGTGACTTAACCTACAGTAAGTATACACCGATAGAAATATTAAATAAAGCAATATTCAGCAGATTAGAAAAGTTCCAACTTTTAATATTTTGGAAAAGGTTATCCTATAAAAGCTGCAATTTCGCCAACTTCTTGAGCAATATAGGTGGCGCCGGCTTCTTCCAATTCTTCCCTGCTTCCAAAGCCATAAAGGACACCGATAGAATCAAGCTTTTGCGCTTGAGCGCCAAGCACATCGTGCTCCCTGTCTCCAATCATGATGGTATGCGCCAAATCTGTAATCCCATTTTGCTCCAAGGCATACTGGATAACATCGCTTTTTTTACTACGTTTTCTATCCATGGTCGCACCAGCGACAAAGTCAAAATAATCATACAAACCAAAGTGTTTGAGAATTTGAATGGAAAATTCTTCAGGCTTTGACGTAGCTACAATCAACTGTTTGCCAGCCTGCTTGAGAGAAGCCAGCAAGTCAGGAACGCCTAGATAGACCTCATTTTCATAAAGGCCTTTTTCGGAAAAATACTCATGATAGTAGTCAATGGCCTTTAAACATTCTTCCTTAGAAAATCCATAAAAGCGCTCAAAAGACTCCTGCAAGGGCGGACCGATGAAAACTCTCAATGCTTTCTTGTCTGGCACTTGAATCCCATATTTTCCTAAGGCATAGGCCACCGAGTTGGTAATCCCTAGTTCTGAATTGGTCAAGGTGCCGTCTAGGTCAAATAAAATCGTTTGATACATTTTTTCCTCTTTCTGCTTTCAAAAAGAGGCTGGGACAAAAGTCCTAGCCTCTCAATTGTCTTTGGATTGTCGAGCAAGACGCAGTGGTTGAGTGGGCTCTACTACGCTGATTTCATCAGCTTTTACAGCCCTACTCAACTGTGCGGAGGTGGGACGATGAAATCGAATTCTAACGAATGACCGATTTCTGTCTCACTCTCTTTTTTAAATTATTTACTTGACCAGACACTTTCAAGGATATTGGTTTGGTCACGATCTGGTCCGACTGAGAAGGTTGAAATGCGCACACCAACCAATTCACCGATTCGGCGGACATAGTTGCGGGCATTTTCTGGAAGCTCATCCAAGTGGCGCACACCGGTGATGTCTTCTGACCAACCTGGCAATTCTTCATAGATTGGTTTGCAACGTTTGAGTTGCTCCAGGCTTGCTGGGTAGTGGTCAATACGTTCTCCATCCAAGTCGTAAGCCACACAGATTTTCACTGTATCCAAGCCTGACAGAACGTCGATCGAGTTCAAACTAAGATTGGTAATTCCTGATACGCGGCGGCTGTGGCGCATGACAACTGAGTCAAACCAACCGACACGACGGGGACGACCAGTTGTTGTCCCATACTCATGACCGACTTCACGGATCCGATCACCCACTTCATCAAAGAGCTCCGTAGGGAATGGGCCATCTCCAACACGGCTAGTGTAGGCTTTACATACACCGACAACCTTGTCGATCTTGCTTGGGCCGACACCTGATCCGATGGTCACCCCACCTGCGACTGGGTTTGAAGAGGTTACAAATGGATAGGTTCCTTGGTCGATATCCAACATAACCCCTTGGGCTCCTTCAAAGAGCACGCGCTTGCCGTTATCCAAAGCATCGTTCAAGATAACAGAAGTATCGGTTACATATTGCTTGATTTGTTGACCATATTCATAGTATTCTTCGAAGATATCGTCAAATGACAGAGCCTCTGCATCATAGAGTTTGGTAAATTGACGGTTCTTTTCTTCCAAGTTGATACGAAGACGTTCCGCAAAGACGTCGCGGTCCAAAAGGTCCGCGATCCGGATTCCCACACGCGCAGCCTTGTCCATGTAGGCTGGTCCAATCCCTTTGATGGTCGTTCCGATTTTGTTGTCGCCTTTAGACTCTTCTTGGAGACGGTCCAATTCGATATGGTAAGGAAGGATGACATGGGCACGGTCTGAAATGCGCAAACTGTCCGTTGTCACACCTTCTTCATGAAGATAAGCCAACTCTTTGACCAATGATTTAGGGTTGACCACCACGCCGTTTCCGATGACAGAGATCTTTTCAGGGAAGAAGATACCAGAAGGAATCAAGTGCAACTTGAACTTTTTGCCGTCGATTACGATGGTGTGCCCGGCATTGTCCCCACCTTGATAGCGAGCAATGACTTCTGCATTGGCTGATAGGAAGTCTGTAATCTTCCCTTTTCCTTCATCACCCCATTGGGTTCCTACTACAACAACTGATGTCATAATTCTTTTTCATATACCATAGATAGTTGCCTATCTATGCCTTTCTTCAAACTAAGGGCAGGAGTCTCACCTGCAAGTTTGTCTTACACTCTATTATAAGCAATTTTTAATGTTTTTTCAAGATCCACTCGGCTATCGTTTATTTTTCTCCTTTCTTTTTAAACCAACTTCTCTATGAAACTCGTCTTTTACTTGGAAATTGCTTCTTTCTAGAAATAACGTTCGGAATTTTCTTTGCTTCAATCTCTTCTTCTGAAACGACTGATTTTCGGAATTCTCCTTGTCCCCACTTTGCTTGATTTGTGCTAAAATAGTAGGTATGGACAAAATTATTAAAACTATCTCAGAAAGCGGCGCTTTTCGTGCCTATGTACTAGACAGTACAGAAACCGTACGAACAGCCCAAGAAAAACATCATACACAAGCTAGCTCCACGGTCGCACTTGGCCGTACCCTCATTGCCAGTCAAATCTTAGCAGCAAACGAAAAAGGAGATACTAAAATTACGGTCAAAGTCCTTGGGACTAGCTCACTCGGAGCCATCATCACCGTGGCAGATACCAAGGGAAATGTTAAAGGCTACGTACAAAATCCTGGAGTGGATATCAAGAAGACGGCAACTGGTGAAGTTCTGGTGGGACCATTTGTCGGAAACGGAGAATTCCTGGTCATCACTGACTATGGTACGGGAAATCCTTATAACTCCATGACCCCTCTTGTAACAGGTGAAATCGGAGAAGACCTGGCCTTTTATCTGACGGAAAGCCAACAAACACCTTCTGCAGTCGGACTCAATGTTCTGTTGGATGACGAAGACAAGGTCAAGGTGGCTGGTGGCTTCTTGCTTCAAGTCTTGCCAAATGCCAAGGAAGAAGAAATCGCGCGCTTTGAAAAACGCATCCAAGAAATGCCTGCTATCTCCACACTTTTGGAATCTGAAGACCACATTGAAGCTCTTCTTGCCGCTATCTATGGGGATGAACCTTTCAAACGCCTCTCTGAAGAAGAACTTCGCTTCCAGTGCGACTGTAGCCGTGAGCGTTTCTTGAACGCTTTAGCAAGTCTGCCAGCTAGTGATCTAAAAGAGATGAAAGATGAAGATCACGGTGCAGAGATTACCTGCCAATTCTGCCAAACACACTACCACTTTGACGAAAATGACTTGGAGGAACTCATTCGTGACAAATCTTAATACGCCATTTATGATCGGGGATGTCGAAATCCCTAACCGTACCGTCCTAGCCCCAATGGCCGGAGTAACCAACTCAGCTTTCCGGACCATTGCCAAAGAACTGGGAGCAGGACTCGTTGTAATGGAAATGGTCTCTGACAAGGGAATCCAGTACAACAATGAAAAGACGCTTCACATGCTCCATATCGATGAAGGAGAAAACCCTGTATCGATCCAACTCTTTGGAAGTGACGAAGATAGCCTGGCACGCGCAGCTGAATTTATCCAAGAAAATACCAAGACCGATATCGTCGATATCAACATGGGTTGCCCGGTGAATAAAATCGTCAAGAACGAGGCTGGTGCGATGTGGCTCAAGGACCCAGACAAGATCTACTCCATCATCAATAAGGTTCAATCCGTCCTCGATATCCCCCTCACTGTTAAAATGCGGACGGGTTGGTCGGATCCTTCCCTAGCAGTTGAGAACGCCCTCGCTGCCGAAGCTGCGGGTGTCTCTGCCCTTGCCATGCATGGGCGAACTCGGGAGCAAATGTATACGGGGCATGCGGATCTTGAGACCCTTCACAAGGTTGCACAAGCTCTGACCAAGATTCCATTTATCGCAAACGGAGATATCCGCACAGTTCAAGATGCCAAACAACGGATCGAAGAAGTCGGTGCTGATGCGGTCATGATTGGTCGCGCTGCTATGGGCAATCCTTATCTCTTCAACCAAATCAATCACTACTTTGAAACAGGAGAAATCCTGCCTGATTTGACTTTTGAAGACAAGATGAAGATTGCTTACGAACATTTGAAACGCTTGATCGATCTCAAAGGTGAGCACATTGCCGTTCGTGAATTCCGAGGTCTCGCCCCTCACTACCTCCGTGGTACCTCAGGTGCAGCCAAACTCCGCGGCGCCATCTCGCAAGCTAGCACCCTAGCAGAGATTGAAGAACTCTTACAATTAAAAGCATAGAAATACAAAAAGCAGGACCTCATGTGAGGTCCTGTACTATTTTTAAATAAGTTAAGCAATTCGGCAAAGAAATATAAATATGTTTTAATTTTTTGAGCGAATCAAAAAAATACCGAAACTTTCCGCTGTGAGAAAAGTGCCTGAAACACGATTGTTTCAGGCACTCGGGAGTTTTGAGACCTTAGGCTCAAAACTAAGTCATGGAACTTCTTCGAAGTTCGCTGACGTCCGTACTCACCTAAGGAAAGTTTCTAAGATGACTTTGTCATTAATCTAAAACAGGACCTCACACGGGGTCCTGTTTCTATAGATTATCTGTTTGCAGGCCGAGTTGTTTGACTCTGGCGGTGTAGTAGGTCATGATCAAAAAGAGGTTGACTGTGATCAACCAGATGGACCATTGGTGAATGAAATGCATGAGGATGGCGACGCTAATAGCTCCTGCAACAAAACTTCCAACAACGATTCCGTAATTCATAGCCTGACGCCGATACTCGTCCAAATCACCCTTTCCTCGAGTGATTCGGTACAAGGCCGTCAGCATCTTGCGGTAATTGCCGGAAGTCATAAAGATCACGTAAGGGTGGGTTTCAATCAAGCTTCCTGTAAAGGTCAACATCATCATCCCTGTCCCAAAAGCAATAAAGGGAACTTCTACAGGTGGTATGACAGACACCAAGGGAATCAGGAGTGTCACCACAAACAAAGGAATCAACATCTTGGTCCGCCAAAAGGCTGTCTTGCGATACTCTTTGATATGGAGGGCAACCACAAAGCCAATCGAGAAAAATAGAATAGATGAAAAACGCATGATGGTATTTTCGACACGGGGATCGTGCCAATCAGCGATGAGAAGCAGTAGGTTCCCCGTTTGGGTCGCGACCAAACTCCGGTAGTGCATGTGGCAAAAGACATCGAGGCCTCCTCCGATAAAACCAAGCAGAGCCCCCATTAGTCGTGTATTTTGTGGTAAAATTATTTTTTCTTCCATAGTCTTGTCTCTTTTGATCTCAATTATGTTTATTATACCACTTTGCACACAAGTGGAGCAGGAAAAATCAGAAAAAGCCCTTGGCTACTACTAGTAACTAAGGGCTGGTAGAATGAACCCCGCTCGATCTACTGTTTCAGGCGATAGGTCTTGCGTGGTTTTTTCTTAGGTACTCGCTTGACACCCACTTCTTCCACGAATTCTCCGAATTTTACGAGGAAGTTATTGCTAACGATGGGACGTCCTGGATTGATCAAATTGACCAATTCGGTTGCTTCATAAACGGTGAAAGGCTCCTCTAACAGATAGAGGAAGGTTGGATTCCAGTCGAGACGTCCCTGAATCCGCTTGATCGATTCTTGAATGATTTGATAGTGGTCAAAGGCAAAATCAGAAGCAGTTAAAACCTTTCCCTCTAGCAAGCACTGGGACTTTTTGAAGTCGACATCGAGAAAAACGACATCCTTGGCATCGTCACCTGCATGAGCTAAGTCTACTGCTTCTGCTGGCAGATAGACCAGATGGGCAATGGTAATGACCCAGCCTCTGGGGTCCCGCTCAGGGGTGGAAACGGTCATGAGCTGCTCCACCTTATTCACTGGCAGATCGAGCCCAACTTCTTCTTTGACTTCTCGGATACAGGCATGAGTCGCATCTTCATCCTTGTTCACAAAGCCCCCCACCAAGGCGAGGCGGTGTTGATAAGGATGGGCCTTGCGGCGAATGGCTAGGAGCTTGAGCTTGCCATCAACAAAACAGTAAGCCACCATGTCCGCTGTGACACTTGGAGTTTCATAAGTTGGCAGGTCTTGCTCCTTGTACCACTTGAGAAAGTCCGCTTCACTAGCGACCGTCTCAAAATACTCTTTCTCCGTCATTCCTGCTGGAATCGAGAGACTTGCCATCTAAACCACCTCCTTCTTGAGGGCTTTGGTCCATTGGTACCAGCCTACTAAACTATTGAGCGTGTAAACCCAGTACATCCCTTGAATGTGAAGACTCTGATCCCACCAGAGATAGATACTAAAGACGTTGGTCGCAATCCAGAAGATCCATTGCTCCCGGTAAAGGCGGGTCATTAGGAGCTGGCCGACCCCATTGGTCGCATCGGTGATACTATCGCGGAAAGGGCGAGCGCTATGGATGCTCTGATAGGCAAAGCCCATACCGATCCAAATCACAGCACACAAGGCCAAGTAGCGCATCCACTCAATTAAGTTCAATTTCTTGGCTTCAAAGTGAGATTCTTCGACCTTACCTTGATCATTGATCCGATTAGAGAGCCAAACATAGAGACCGATCGGTTGCATGATGAAGAAATAAAGAGTTGTCAGAACTTCCCCGTAGAAGTTCTTATTGAGGGCTAAAACGAGGTAGATCGCTGAATTCACTGCTCCAAAAAGGTAGTTACTAGCACGCCCTTCTGCAACTAGGATGACGCAGACAATGCCTGTCCAAGAGGCAAACAGTCCCAGCCAATCATGCTGTCCTGTCCGATTGGTCCATTCTAAGAAGAAGGGAACGCTGGAAAGAAGCAGGAGATAGATCCATTGAAAGGCTGTACGTCCCACAAAAAGGTCCTTCCACAGGAGTTTCATAATATTGACAAAACCCTGCTTTTTCGCTTCTTGGTGAACATTTTTAAAGTCTTGGATAAAGGTTGTGAATTTTTCAGATAGGTTGTTCATTAGGTGATTCATAAGCTGCTCCTTAGTCGGCTTGGTAAATGGCATCGATCACCTTCTTGGCTTCTTCGTAGTTGCCGAGGTAGTCTGATGCGAGGAAAGTAGTCGGAATGTTTCCTAGGTATTGCTGGCGCAATTGGTCCAGGTAATTTGAAAAGCTGGTGCGGATCTCTTCGTCAGCCATGGTCATGTCTCGGAAGCCATCATTGACATAAGAGCCGATCGGCTGTACAAAAAGGATCAAATCCCATTTTTCTTTGGAGAGAATACTGACAAAGAGGTTGTCAAAGGTATCGGTCATGCTGGTATCCTGGCCTTCGACTTCCATGTAGTAGTCGTAATAACCCTTGGTTACCAGGGAATTGGTATCGGCGATGACAAGGCCTCGATTGGCACTACTATCGATGAGCTTAGAGGTTTGATCATACTGTCCTAAGAGTAGGTAATAGTAATCTTTTGGCGTGAGCTCATCATCCCGCACATTGTTCTTGATCTGGTATTCACGGGCATACTCAAGACTAACAGGTGCATCGTAAAAGCGAGCTAAGTCCTTTGCAAGGGTCGTTTTCCCGTTGCTGGCGCTCCCCATGATCAAAACTTTTTTTGTGAACTGGCGACGGAAGGGCTGAGCGATATATTTCCAGTATTTGCTTGGATTTTCCCGGATCATGGTAGCAGAGATCCCGAAGCGGCGCTCTTCTATGTGAACTTCAAACCCTCTAGCTTCCAACTCTTCCTTATAGGCTTTCTCCCCTACATAAAAGATCAACTCTTCTGTCTCTGTTTGATACTGGATGGTGTCTAGGGCTGTCTGTAACCAAGGCTCCCAGCCCAAGGGATAACGAGGAAGTTCTGTCTCATCTAACTTATAGACTTGGGTCAACTCATCATTAGAGAAGGCTTCGCGGATATAACGGAAGCGTTTTTGTAAAGTCAACCCGACTTCTTCGCCACGGTCCCCTTCATAACCAGATACGATGACACGAACGCGATCACACTGACGCTTGGCCCGCTGGATCAGGTCAATATGCCCCTGATGAAGAGGCGCAAAGGTTCCAAAAACCAGGGCAATTCTTTCTTTTTTCATATGAACTCCTTTTTATAATTTTTTATAAATAGATTTTCTTTATGTTTTTATTATAAACTATATTTTCTATCTGTCAATAGTTTTTTATAAAAAAATATATTTTTCTTCAAACCAACAAAAAAAGATCTGAAAAGAGAAGCTTCTCCTTTCAGATCTTTCGCATTTTATTCACGAGTGAGGGAGTGGCTGACACCGTCTTTAAGAACCGTCACACTAGATACTGAGCCATCTTTTCCAACTACGATATCTAGAGTCGCCGCAGACCCATCGCCTGCTGAGAGATTAGCATGGTAATGACCATCATCCAAGGTATAGTTATAAGCGCTGATACCATAGGCTATGGGTTGGCCCCCAGGAAGTTGGATGGTCACTTGACCACCTTGGCCAATAGTGACTCCAGTGTCGCGTTTGTCAGACCAATTCCCAGCTGCTGCAGAGAAATCCCCTGCTGCTACAGAATAGACTCCCTTGTATTGGGCATTCTCCGTAGCAGAAGCTTGCTTCTTAGCATGAGCATGACCGTCTTCTAGACTTGGCAATTTTGCTTTCGCTGGTGTTGCTGGTGTGGCTACTTCTTTTGTTTCTTTTGTTACGGGTGCTGCTGGTGTCGCTTCTTTAGCTGGAGCAGGTGTTTGACTAGCTGCAGCTTGGTTATTTTTGCTACCAACTGTATGACTTTCTTCTGATTTGCCATCAGAGGATGACGAGGCAATCGGATCTTTACTAGTGATCACTTTTTTCTTAGAAGAAGAGCTTGTTTGTTTAACCTGACTGGTCTTTGAACTACTTGCTTCTGAAGTTTTTTCTTCTTTATTCCCGCCACACGCTCCTAGGAAAAGACTAGCTGTCAAGGCTAGGGCTGCTAGGGAAATGATTTTTTTGTTTTTCATAACAGAACCTCTTTTGTAACATTTGTAATATTTTGTAACATTATTGTAACACTATTATATGAGGCTGTCAATAGTTTCTTAAATATTTTTCTAATTTGAAAGAAGTTTTAAGTAAGTTCCTAAACTTTAGCAAAAAAGCCGGACAAACTAGCCGACTAGAGCACGTAGACAAACTGTTCTTTTATACAAATATAATACCTCCTATAAAGATAAAAAAATTTTATTCGTTAGGGGTACTCAATGATCTACTGAAACTTTCCGCTGTGAGAAAAGTGCTAGAAACACTATTGTTTCTAGCACTCGGGAGTTTTGGAACCTTAGGTCCAAAACTAAGTCATGGAACTTCTTCGAAGTTCGCTGACGTCCGTACTCACCTAAGGAAAGTTTCTAAGATAACTTTATCTTTAATCTGAAGCCGGACATACTGTCCAGCTTCTCATTATTTATACACTTCTTGATAGAATTCGATCTTGTCCCCTTTTTTAACAGTGGTTTCAGCAGCACCTTTTGGAGCCATTTCGCCATTGATCTTGTACATCCAGTAAAGGCCTTTGGCTTCGTCTTGGCTGTGACCGTCAATCGAGGTGATCATGCCATTTTTTTCTTCAATCTTGTAGTTGGCTTTGAGCACTTTCATAAGGTTGCTCTCTTCTGCTACTTTCAAGGTTTTCAATTGCGCTTTTTGACCTTCTGGCGTCACGCTAATTGTAATCGAAATTTCGTTTTTCTTGGCAACTTCTGTGCTAGAAGCACTTGTTTGATTGTTTGTGCTATGAGACGGAGCGCAACTCGCTAAAAGAAGAGCTGCAAGTAAGGTCATCAAGCTAGAAATGGTTTTTTTCAACATAAAATCTCCTAAAGATTTGATAAATAATGGGATAGAAAATGATCGTCGACAGAGCATGGGCAAGGTTAAAACTAAAACCATTGACCAAAGCATAGGTCCACCAAGGAATATGGTATATCAAGGCATAAACAGTATCGATCAAGACCCCATAAGCAAAGGACAGTAGGCCCACAAAAAGGATCTGAAGGACATGGGGCAACCACTTGTAACTGATGCGCCAAATGAGCATCAAACAGCCAAAGGCGACAATCTGAAAGAACACAATCAGGCTCATCCCCAGGAAAAAGGCGGAGACAAACATGGTGATCATCATCACAAGAAAAGCAAAGCTATACCCTTCAAATATCACCAAGAGAAAAAAGATGGCAGAAATAGGTTGGACATTTGGGAAAGGGGCAAAAGCCTGACGTAGAGCGACACAAAGGGCCGCCAAAAGCGAAATACGGGTTAATCGCTGAAGCGTCATGACGTCCTCCTAGACAATCTCGAACTTGATCGTTCCGGCTGTCGTTCCAACCTTGATCGTTTGCCCTTCTTGGGCTTGACCTTTCAGCAATAGCTCTGCTAGTTGATCTTCCACTTCGGTCTGCAAGACACGACGGAGTGGGCGAGCTCCCATTTCTGGATCGTAGCCTTTGGTTGCTAGCAACTTGAGCGCTGAAGGCTGGAATTTGAGGGTCATGCCTTGTTCGGCCAAGGTCGCGATGAGCGGTTTGACCATGACTTTCACTACCTGCTGCATGTCCTCGCTTGAGAGACTATGGAAGACCACCTTTTCATCAATCCGGTTGATAAACTCTGGACGATAGGTCTTCTTCAACTCTTCAAACATGCGTTTTTCCATATTGGCTTGGTCAAATCGGATATCTTTGGCACCAAAGCCAACGGTCTTATCATCCCGCAGGGCTGTTGCTCCCAGGTTTGAGGTCATGATGATAATGGTATTGGAGAAGTCGATCTTCCGGCCTTTGCTATCGGTTAAGACTCCGTCATCCAAGACTTGCAAAAGGACATTGAAAATATCAGGGTGAGCTTTTTCCACCTCATCAAATAAGAGAACGGAATATGGTTTGTTGCGGACCTTCTCGGTCAACTCGCCTCCTTCTTCGTAGCCCACATAGCCTGGAGGAGCTCCGTTGAGGCGGCTGGCTGCGAATTTTTCCATGTACTCACTCATATCAAAACGGATGAGGGCCGATTCATCATCAAACAGAACTTCTGCCAAAGCTTTGGCTAGCTCTGTTTTTCCGACACCGGTAGGTCCTAGGAACATGAAAGAACCAATCGGACGCTTGTTGCTACGGATACCTGATTGATTGCGTCGAATAGCCCGACTGATACTCGAAACGGCTTGGTCTTGACCAATCACGCGCTTGTGCAATTCTGTTTCTAAGTTGAGGTACTTCTTGGCATCGGTTTGAGTCAGTTTTTGAGTTGGAATACCCGATAATTGGCTCAAGGTCACCAAGACATCTTGGTCAGTGACTTCTTTTTTGTAGACAACGGGAGCGGCCTCTACTTCTAAGAGCTGGGCTGCTTTCTTCCACCTGCCATCCATCAAAGCCCGATCCAAGGCGGTCAACTCTTCCTTTACATGACCGTTGGAATCGCGGTTTTGTACAGTAGCTGCCGCTTCATCCAAGAGATCAATGGCCGAATCTGGCAATTGACGGCTGGTCAAATAGCGGTGGGCATATTTGACAGCTGTTTCGATCGCTTCATCGGTAATGGTCACATGATGGTGGTCCTGGTAGGTTTCTTTCAAGCCTTGGAGAATTTGGATGCTATCTGCAACACTTGGCTCTTCAATGGTGACTTTCGCAAAACGCCGAGAGAGGGCCGCGTCTTTTTCGATATGCTTTTGGTACTCATCTTGGGTCGTTGCCCCAACTGTACGCAAGGTTCCCCGTGCTAGAGCTGGTTTTAAAATATTGGCTGCGTCTAAGGTCGAATCAATGCCGGATCCAGACCCCATAATGGTATGCAGTTCATCAATAAAGAGAATCACGTGACCGTCTTCTTCGATGTCCTGGATGATATTGTTCATCCGTTCTTCGAAGTCCCCACGGAAGCGCGTCCCTGCAACGACATTCATGAGATCCAATTCAAGGACACGCATTTGCGCGATTTCAGCTGGAACATGGCCACTAGCGACCCGCTGGGCCAGGCCTAAGGCAAGAGCTGTCTTTCCGACCCCTGCTTCTCCCACCAATACAGGATTGTTCTTGGTCTTGCGGCTGAGGATTTGGATCATGCGTGAAATCTCTGCATCCCGACCAATCACAGGCTCAAGCTGGCCTGCCCGCGCCATTTCTGTCAAATCACGGGTATAATCTTCAAGACCTCCACTTGTACTTGGGGGCATGCCCATCATATTCCCCATAGTTTGGCGGTTAGGGTTTTGGGCCCGATAAAGACTCCGGATAGCTTTAATATCATTTTTGTCCCAGCCTGCCTTGTCTTCTAGATTCTTGCGAAGGGAGGCAATAGGAACTCCCTTGTCTTGTTCTGTAAAGGCAAAGCCGGCAAACTCCATGACTTGGCTCGCCAAGGTCCCACGGTCTGCTAGAAGAGAGAGGAGCACATGCTCTGTTCCCAAGGTCTTGGCATGAAGGACCTGGGCAATCTCTCTTGCGTGTTTCATAATGGCTTCCATCCGATAAGAAAATGGGAAGATTTCATACCGATTGTCGCTTTGAAAAGCTTGACCTGTAATATGCTCCGCTGCATCCTGAAACTCATCGATCTGCATAGGATAATCGTTCAGTACAGAACCTGCCACGCTATAGGGATTATTGGCCATAGCCGTCAGGAGATGCCAAGTATCTAAGGTATGCCCCTGATAGTGGCCTGCTAATATTTGGGCCGCTTCTATACTTTCTAACAGTGCTGTTGAATAGTTCATCTAGTCGGTATTTCCTTTTCTATCTACTTGTTGAATGATTTTTTTCAGCATACTTGCTCGTAGGATGAGAGCATCTCGACCTAGGACCTCATCGGAGGTCGTCGCAAGCAAGAGCTGAGTCTCACGTTGTGTCAATAATTTTTCTTCATAGAGCATCTGGAGGATATCATTGAAGACCTGCTGGCTGATGGTCTCTCCAATATTGGCTGCCAAGTCTTGGAGCATCTGATGGTGATCTGAAAACTGGACCTTGCCAATGCGGATATAGCCCCCACCACCGCGCTTGCTCTCTACAATATAGCCTCGGCTCTCGGTAAAGCGAGTCTTGATAACATAGTTAATCTGACTGGGTACGACCTGAAAGACATCGGCTAACTCACTTCTTTTGAGCTCTGCCATGCCAGCTTGAGCCAGCAAGGCCTTGATATAAGCTTCAATGCTATCAGATGTATTCTTATTTGCCATGATGCTCCTTTCTGACTTGTTTTTTTCTAGATGGATGCTCTGCTCTTTGGCCCATAAAAAATGGCCTTGGAGTGTTCCTTCTCATCATTGACCTTATTTGACTATTATACAATTTTTACGGCTGTAAATAAAGCAAAGACTCTATGGAAATAGGAATCTCTTAAGAATACAAAGCAAAAGAGGCTAGCGAGAACTAACCTCTTATGCAAAGAATGAACTACTCTTTGCGACGAGCGAATTTGGCGCCTCCGCCCAAGAAACCTAGACCAAGAAGGCCTAACCAAGCAAAGAAACCACCTTCTTTTGTACCGGTTTGAGGTAGTTTTCCTTCCGATTGTAGAGAAGGACTTTCAACCACTTCTTTTTCCGGATGGTCTGAAGTCGAAACAGAAACTGCTTCTGGGATTTTCGGTTGAAAGAGAACTGGTCTTTCTTTTTCTTTTTTCTCTTCAACTTGAGAAAGAGTCGCAACTTCTGGTTGCACCTTACTTGGAGTGACAGGAGTGGTTGGAGTCGGCATATCAGCTATCAACGGACTTTCTTCCGCTTCCTTCGTTCCGACTTCTGTGATCTGGTCCTGGGCCTCCACTTCGACAAAGGCATCGACTTCTGTCCGAATTTCTTTGCCTTCTTCTTGTCGAACCTCGATTAATTTCAAGCGGCGTCCGACCTTCCCTGCTTGAAGGATTCGGCTCTCGCCCTTGGCCAAGTCCTTGTTCTCACGCGTTTGACTCTCAAATGGAATCTCCTCTGCTTCGATGAGAAGTTCTGGCTTTTCAAGAATCAAATCCCGAACACCTTGATCTGGGCGTGTCTGCGTCAGGGGTTCATAATTGTTAGCATCTTCTAAGATGGTTTCAAGGGCTTCCACTTGATTAGCTGCAGCAACCAAATCTGGGCGCTCTTGATCCAACAACTGAGTCAAGTCCGTTAATTGTCCTTGAACCGTCGGTTTGAGGTCTGCTTTCAAGCGATCAAGAGAAGTAGCCTTGATCTTTTCTACTCCTTCTCTGATGATCTGTTGCAGCTCTTCTTGACTGAGCAACTGACTATCTTTCCCTGAGAGGATAAATCGGTCTACCTGGATGGCTCGAGATGACTGAGGATCATTGAGGGCTGGATCTAAGTGCAAGCGTAGCTGGTGGTAGCCTTTTGCTAGGCCTTGCAGATTGACCAAACTCTGGTCGAGCTTGCGTTGGTCTCCATAGCCACTGAAATAATGATCGCTGTCGATCTCATAATCATGGCCCCGACCTTCTTCGAAGGCCATTTCTTTTCCATCCAAAGTGACGCTGTAGAGCCCATGACTTGGGTCGACTACTCCTCGGACCTCCACACCTGTGCCCTTAAAGGTAATGGTCACTTCAATGTGTTTCTTGCCTTCCTCATCGGTCACTTGGTTAAAGCTAGACCAAGATTCTGTGCCATTTGAGAAGTCTTTGTTGTCTGTCTCATGATGCCAGCCTTGGCTATAGTGCAGTTTTGGATCTTGGTCATCCACTTCTTTGCGATTTTCTGGCAACTGGTCTTCATTCATCACTTGGACTGTCAGTTCTGGAATAAAGCCGACCAAGCTTCCTTGATCCGGATGGAGCAATTTGACCTTAAAGTCATAGACGTCGGTCGCTTTTCCCGCAAAATCAAGGGTTGGAACTTGGACTGTTTTTTCTGTCTCGCCATCTGCGAACTCAAGGGTGACGTTGGTATCTTTATAGACCTTGCCATGAACCCCTGTTCCTGGTTCTGTGATCAATTTAAGACTGGCACTTCCTTTAGAGCCACCTTTTCTCTTGACAACGACTTGCGCTGGGTCGCCTTTCTTAACAGCTAGGGTTGGCTGAGCAAACTCAAAGAGCCCCTTTTCTTGATTATTGAGGGCATAAATCCCTTCTGTTGCGATCGCATCTCCCTTGCTATTGACCAAGGTCAAGGTGTGAGATCCTGCTGCCAAGTCCGGTGTTTCATAGACCTTTTGGCTGCGTTTGCGGCTTGGGCTTTGGGTATTGACGGTAGCTAGCTTTTGGCCATCGACATAGACATCCATTTCCCCATGACCAGGGTCGACAGTTGCGACCACATAGGCCTTGGTGCCTTCAAACTGATAGGTCACCGAAGCCCCCTTTTCCTTGGTCCACATAGAAGTGCCTCGGACGCCTTCTCCCTCTTCATTCCACTGACCATTGGCCCGCTCAGCAGTCCGGTCGGAATGATAAGTCAAACCAAGCGGATAGCCATCGGTTTCTTCAATGCTGGCTGGTGTCTTATAGACAGAGACACCGTTCAAGATTGGAGTGGCTTGGGCATCAGTGATGGACACCCGGATATAGCGACTATCAACTGGTTGCCCTTTGATCAAACGGCGGTATCCTACGGTTGAGCCAGCCCCATATGGAACCCATTGGCCATTCACAGCCACATCAATGGTGAAACCAGAAATCCGTTGGCCTTTCTCGATCGTTTCTTTGAGCTCTACCACATCAAAATGCTGTTCTTTTCCAAGATCGAGAACAAAAGATCCGGTCTTGGCATCATCAGCCGGAGCCCAACTGGTCTTTTCATCTCCATCTGTCAAATGGCTGGCCTTGTAGAGAGAATTGCGTCGTGTCGAGTCAGCTTCTACCAAAGCTCCTGCCGCATAGTTCACACTGTAGAGTTGGTCCAAGGTCTGACGGAATTCTTTCAAACGGGCCACATCGGCATCCGCAAATTTTCCGTCTTGATTGGGTGGAATATTGAGCAGAAGCGGGGTTCCACGGCCGACCGATTTGAAGTAAATGTCCATCAATTCGCGCAAGGACTTAGGCTCTTGATTGTCATGGTAGAACCAGCCGGAGCGAATAGAGACATCGGCTTCTCCCACTGAGTATTGCTTCCCTTCCGGATCCCCGTGATTGAGATAGCTATTGGATGGATTGTTGCGAATCTTATCTGGATTGACCTTTTGCCAAACCGGATCTCCGGCAACCCCCTTTTCATTTCCGATCCAACGAACATTGGTCGGCTCAGCTGAGAAGATAGCAATATCCCCTTGGGCCTTGCGAATGGCTTCAAACCACTTGTCAAAGGTATAGGTGACTTTTTGAGCCCCATCGCCACGCGCTCCATCCATCCAGACTTCTACGAACTTACCCTTGTTCCCATATTTTGGATCTTCAAGGATTTCCTTAAGCTGGTTGAGATAGTATTCATTGTATTTGTCCTCTGTATCCACATGGTAGAGCGGGCTGTGAGCATCCCAAGGAGAGAGATAGACCCCCATGTCCATATCATACTTGCTGGCAGAAGCAGAAACCTCGGCTAGGACATCGCCTTTTCCATCTTTCCAACCACTTTTGGCAATGGTATGGTCAGTGTATTTGGATGGGTACAAGAGGAAGCCATCGTGGTGCTTGACGACCATGATCGTCCGTTTAAAGCCAGCATCCTTCAGGGTTTTGATCCATTGATCGGTATCCAGATGCTCTGGATAGAAATAATAAGGATCTTCTTGTCCATCTCCCCACTCACGATCGTAGTAAGTATTCATCCCAAAGTGGATGAAAGCTGCTAGTTCTTCGCGGTGGTATTGCATCTGAGCCTTGCTTGGAAGTGGTCCGTAATCCGCAATCTCAGTCTCCTCATCTAGAGAAGTGGCTGGTTGAGTGGCTTCTGTCCCTTGACTGGCTGTGCGATTTTCTTTCTCGCTAGTAGTTGCTGAGGGCTGCTCTGATTCTTCTTGGTGCTCGTTCACAGTTTTCTCCTCCTTTCCTTGGTGATCGACATCGCTTGTGTCGACCCGTTCTTCACGTGGTTCACTATTCTCAGCTTGTTCCTCTGCGTAACTGGTAGTAGCTCCTAAAAAACAAGTCGCTACGACTACCGAGCAGACGCCTACTGAGAGTTTACGAATGCCAAATCGATTTCTCTGATCAACTAATCTTTTTCCCATATTCTATTCCTTTATGTCACCAGGTAAAGAGGGTGGGGCTTCCCCATCCTCCTTCTTTTTACCTGTGAACTTTTCACCGCTTTTTGCTAGTTTCTCTAGCTGTTTAATTGGCCTTTTTGGCTCTTTTTTTCTGATCGTCCAGTACAGCACTAGCAAGGCCTGCCGCTAGGATTCCAGCAACGAGGCTTGCGACGCTTTCTTCCGTTCCTGTATTTGGTAATCTACCTTCGGAAACTGGAGCAGCTGAAACTGCTGGTGTTTGAGTTTCTTTCTCGACTTCCTTCACTACTGCATCTATCCCTTCCTGGCGCACCGCTTTGACCTCAAGAGATGCTTGAGGAGTTGCGATAGCTACTGGTCCTTCTGAAACATGAGGGCGCTCTGGGTTCGGAAGCGGTTGTGGTTCTGGCTGCGGTTGCGGCTGTGGCTGTGGCTCTGGTTGTGGCTCTGGTTGTGGAGTGTCTGGAAGTACCTCTTTCGTGCCTACCTCTGTAATTTCTGCCACTGGATCTAGTTCTACAAAGGCATCCAGTTCCTTCCGGCTTTCCACACCATTTTCTTGAGAAACTTCCACCAAGCGCAATTTGCGACCTTTTTGGCCTTCTTGAACCACACGTTTCTCACCTTTTGGAAGTTCCGCATTTGGACGTTCTAAGCGTTCAAAGTCCATCTCTTCTGGCTCAATCACCAACTCTGGTTTGGTATGAACCAGATTCTTGACCCCTTCTTCAGGAATGGCTGAGCCTGTAGGTGCTTTTGCGGAGAGAGAAAGTTGATATACTTTTTCGAGCTTGCCATCTTCTGAGACAACCTTGACAAGAACTGGAGCATTGACACTTTTAGCATCCACGACCGTAACGGCTGTTCCATTCTTGCCTTGTGCTGAAACGATTGGACGTTCTCCCTCATACTCTAGATGATAATCTGTCACATCTGGTTTAAAGCCTTCTAGGTCTTTGCCATTCACTTGGATCGTGACATCAGTTGTTGCCTGGGCCTCTTCTGTTGGAGCATAGGCACTCAATTCAACGATTCCAATTCCTTTAAGATGTTCATCACGGACCATTCTTAAACGGATGGCTTTGGTTCTGGTTTCATTGAAGCTGAGGTTAGAGATATAGCCAGCTTCAAAGTCATAATCCACGCTATAAGGAATTTCTTCCCAGTTTGAGGCTTGGTTAAATGGATGATCTGGAAGATTCTTCAGATTGCCATAATCATCCGGAACATCAAAGTCTGGACCAATGTAGCGTTCAAGAACGGTTTTCGTTGGCAGACCTGTTTCCTGATCTGCAAAGAAGTCGACCGCTACTTTATTGACCAAACGCTCTGTTACTTGACCATTTTTCTTGAAGATGAGACCAGCAAATACTTCAGTTTGATCCGGTTCTCTCTTCCAGTTGGTCCAGCGATAGTATTCGTTGTAGCCACCATCGTTGATGTAATCGATATAGTCGATTTGATTTGGATCGAGATCATTGGTTTCACTAGCAAATGCTCTTGTATCTTCTGCATTGTAGTCACGGTTCACAGAGAGGTTTTCTCCTGTCTTTTCTGATACCCGGACGGTCAGCTGAGCTGTCAGATCATAGCCGAGGACTTTTCCTTCCAGCGTGAAGCTGCCTTCATGAGAAAGCGCATCAGCTGGTACAGCCTGCCAGTCCACCGTCAGTTCCTTGCGTTCATAACCTGTGTCCCCTTTAAAGTAGACACCTACTGTAGATGGTAGAACTAGATCTTGACCGACTTTCACAAAACGGCTACCTGCTTCTACTGCTACTGGAGCAGCTTGTTTCAGTTTTTCTGCATCACTTGTGAGATGGAGGCGGTATTCTTGTAAGATAGTACCATCTTCCGCTTTATGGATGACGCGGATTGGCTCACCTTCGTGGACGCTTGGAACAACCGTTGCAAGGCCGTGATGGCTGGCTGTCGCTTCCACTTGTGGATAAGCCCGATCACGCGCATCGATGTAGTAATCGGTCACACTTGGGTTGACACCTGGCAATACATCGCCATTGACGCGAATGGTCAACTGGCTCTTTTCTTCTGCCGCAATCTTATTGGCAAAGATCTGAATCTCTGAAATAGAGCTTCCACGCTTGCCTTTTGGCGTCTTCATACGGATACGAACGGCATAGGTGTCGACTTTATCAAAACTGAAATGATTCATCTTACCAGCTGCTACCGGTTCTTCAACGGTTAGGTTGCTAACTTCTTTCCAGTTGGCTGGATTGTTAAATGGATGGTCTGTTTCGTCTTTGACACGATTTGGATTGCTTGGAACCGTTGGGATTTGTTCCCCTGTATAGTACTCAATCACATATTCACTTGGAGCCCCAACACCGTGGTCTTCGTGGAAACCAACATGGAGGTTATCCACTGCTCGCTTGGTCAAGATACCAGAATCCCCAAACAAGATCCCAACCGAATCTTCCGCATTGTTACGACCCCAGTTGGTCCAACGGTTAGCTGGAGCATCGGTAAAGGAGATGACCTTGTCATTGACCTTAGCAACTGGATCTGCATCGTTAGAGTCACTTGCAAAAGCGAGTGGCAAGACTGATCCTGTCCATTGCTCTGCTACGTTGGCCCCCTTGACTGTGTTTGCGGAAACACGAATATGAAGACGTGTTGGAAGATCCGTTCCTTCTACACGACCGGCTAGGACAACTTCTCCTTCTTTGGCCAAGAGTTGCGGATCGACCGCATCCCAGGCCACCTTAGCAGTATAGGTCTTACCATTAGAGTGATAGGTCCGCACGCTTTCTGGAAGGGCTGGTTTTTCTCCGACTGGAGTGGTAGTGCTGACTTCTTCTACAGCGATAATGCCTTCAACCGTCACTTGAGCTTGGGCTTCTTTTTCCACACCCTCTACATGACCGGTGACTGTAAAGCTATGGTAATCCTTGACTTGATCTGCGGTTACAGCATCCCAGGTCACGCGTTTTTCTTTAGGGAATCCCTTATCATACTCGACCAAGACGGTCTCTGGAAGAGCTGGCAAAATGTTTCGATCTGTACTAATCCGTACAGGACGCACCTTGACAACCGTCTTTTCTTCAGGATTTGGTGTGATGGTAAAGCTGACTTCTCCCGTTTGTCCTTGGAAGTTGGCTTCTAAATGAACCAATCCTGCTTCTCGCAATTCCAAACCTTTATTGGTTGCGACGGCTTTTCCTTGGCTACCAGCTCTTGTCTTCACATCGATTTGATCTGCTTTGAGACTTGCCTGGCTACCATCTTGGTAATGGGCAATGACTTCAAGTGGTACCGTTTGGTCTTCCTTGAGTTCCTGTCCTTCTGGCAGACGCAATTCTAGGCGCTGGATCTGCGGACTTTCTTCTTGGAATTGAACTACATAGGTCTGTACAGCTCCCGTATCCTTAGCAGTCACAAAAATTTGAGCCTTCAAACCATTTTCACGATTAGCTTGTAGGACCGTCACTTGAGCATTTTCTGCACTTGCTGTGACTTGACCTGGCTCTTGACCATAAGCGAGGGAACGGAAAATGGTATGGTTGCCACTACCAAATTTTGGAAGAGCTACTCCATCTAGCTGAACCGTTGGTTTCTTAGCCTTGGTTACATCTCCTCCTGCAACCACTAGTGTCGCTTGGACCGTTTCCCCATTGCCTAGGAGTCCTGTCGCCTTCAAGCGTGCTCCCGGTGTAGACAATTGATCTTCTTGACCAGCTTCCAAGGTCCATTGATCGACCTCATAGTGGGCAGTGGTCCCATCAGTGAAGACTAATTGCACAGCCTTATCCACTGTTGCTAGATCTGCTCCCTGTGGGATTTGTTTGATGACTGGAAGGACTTGTTCCACGCCGATCACATCGACCAGAGCTTCGACCGTGCGTCCTTGAACATGACCTGTCACACGGACTTGGCCAGCACGGCTATAGTCTGCCGCATCCCATTCAACAGCTTCTTCTTGGGCCTTGCCATCACTATAGACCACATTGACCTTACTTGGCAAGGTTGGTTTTTCTCCTAGATAAGCACTTTGTCGAACAGGTTCCACACCTAATACAGTGCGTTCTGCTTGGTCCTTCTTACCTGTAAAGAGGCTGACCTGGTCTGATTGCAAGCGATCTGAGTCTGCATACAGAGTAAAGGCACCTGCCTGCTCAGTTGATTTGACAATCACAACCCCTTTGCCGTTGAAGGCTTTGCGTTGCCATGAGCCATCTTCCTGCGCTTTGTAGCGTTCACGGCTGGCTTGCTCCCCATTATCGACACCGACAATTTGGCCTTGTCCATGCAAATGGAAATGCACCAAATTATTGGCAGTTGGTACGACACGACCTTCTTCATCGACGATTTCATAGGTAATATAGGTCAAATCCTTACCGTCCGCTGCGATCGCGTGTTCTTCTTTCAACAAACGAACACCCGCAGCCTTGCCGGCTGTTTCGACTTGATCTTTCGCAATCACTTCTCCCGCTTCGTTGCGCGCAATAGCTTCCACCTTACCTGGTACATATGGGACCAACCACTCTAGATAAAGTTCATCCGGATTTGCCCCTTCTTGGTAGGTCCGGCCATCAGCTGTGGTCTTCTTGGTAAAGGTCTTCACTCCTTGTGATTCCCCATTGACAATCAATTCCACACTGTGGGCATTGGAGAAGGTCCGAACAGGAATCCGTCCTTCTTCATCCATGACACGATTGGCTAATTCTGGATTGTCCCAGTTCCAATGTGGCAAGAGATGGACCATTGGATGTTTCTCAGCTGACACCCATTGACTTTGGTAGAGGTAAAAATCATTCTTTGGAAGGCCGGCAGTATCGACAATACCAAAATAAGAACTTTTCACAGGTGTGTCATTTTGGTTGTGCCATGGTGTTGGCTCGCCGATATAGTCCGTACCGGTCCAGATAAATTGTCCTGCATAGCCGGCATGATCACGGTCAAAGGTCCAAGAGGCGGTCGCTGTCCGACCCCAACCAACCCGGTCATTGCCGTAGTCTGATTGTTCATAATGGCGGTCTTCTTGGTTGCTGCCGATCCATTCTCTTTCAGGGTGATAGTAAGAGCCCCGTGTCCGCGTTGCAGAAGAGGTTTCCGAACCATAAATGAGCCAGTTTGGATGTTTCGCCCGTAAGCTTTCATAGTTGGCTTCTGAATAGTTAAATCCAACCGCATCGAGCTCTGCTGCTACCTTTTCATGGCCTCCTGATCCATCGCCAAAGCGGAATTTATCAGCTCCCATGGTGACATAGCGGGTTGCATCCACGTCCTTGATAGTCTTGACCAACCGACGAACAGTTGCGACAGATTTGTCTGAACCATCTGCTTCACCGACTTCGTTACCGATTGACCACATGACAATGGCTGGATTGTTCTTGCCCCGCTCTACCATGGTTCGTAGATCGTAATCGGACCAAGTATCCCCCTTACGAGCTTCTGGGTGAGTGGCATCCTTTTCAAAGAAACGACCGTAATCGTATTGTTTCTTACCACCATACCAGGTATCAAAAGCTTCTTCTTGAACCATCAAGCCCAACTCAGCAGCAATTTTTAAGGTTTGTTCACTCGCTGGGTTGTGAGTCGTCCGGATGGCATTGACTCCCATATCCTTCATCTGTTTGAGACGACGGTATTCAGCCTTGTAATTTTCCTCAGCTCCAAGAGCCCCGTGATCATGGTGAAGGGATACCCCATGGAATTTCGTCGCCACCCCATTGAGGAAGAAGCCACCTTCTGGCGTCCAGTTCAGATAGCGATAACCAAAGCGTTCCTTTTGCACATCGACCAACTGCGAATCCCGATAAACCCGCGTATACAAGGTATAGAGAGCTGGATGATCCGTTTTCACATCCCAGAGGGTTGGTTTTTCAACATGCAAGGTTTGAGATAGGTTAATCTCTTGACCTGCTAGAACAGCTTGTGCTTCACTGCGCGTTTTTTCGCTCACCACTTGGCCATTTTGATCGACAATTTCATATTCCGCATAAATACTATGAGCTTGATCATCTTGGTTGACAATGCGGCTCTTCACCACTGTATCCACTGCCCCATTTTGCTGTTTTTCCAACTGAGGGGTCGTAATCGTAGTCCCATACTGCGCTAAATGAACCTTGTCCGTTACACTCAGCTTAACATCCCGGTAAATCCCGCTACCAGAATACCAACGGCTACTTGGTTGTTGATTGACCACATGAACGGCGATGGTATTCTCGCTTCCATCCGCATTCAAATAAGGAGTAATATCATAAGAAAAGGCATTGTAGCCATTTGGATAATGACCAACGAATTGTCCGTTCACATAGACTTTGGAATCCATATAAACCCCGCCAAATTCCAAGCGGACCTTCTTATCTAGATCCTTGTCGTCCAAACGGAAGGTCTTACGATACCAAGCATCCCCTCCGTTTAATTGTCCCCCTTCATTTTGAGCAGGAGAGTTGTGATCGAAATCAAAGAAAATAGACCAGTCATGAGGAAGATCTAATTTTTTCCAATCCTTGACATCCACTTGACGCCCTTCTGCACCAGGAGCTGCATTTAATTTAAAATACCAATCTTTATTAAAATCACGTTCTCGATCTTGCACAATATCCTCCGCTACACGATTTTGATCTGGAGCAGCTGTTGCTTCCGTTCCTGTAGCACGCTCAGATGAAGTAGAAACAGGCTGGCCTTCGCCTTGAGGCGCTGGCTTTTCCTCAACTCTGGTAGGGGTGATGACAGCTGGAGCTTCTGAAACTCTTGCACCAGCTTCAGGAACTTCCGCTTCTGAATTTTCCGTCACAACACTTGGTGTCTCAATCGAAGTCGGTTCACTTTCGAGGGCTGGCTTTTCTTCCGCATGGACCCTTGAAAGACCCAAGGCAGAAATCCCAATCACAACAGAACAAGCTCCAACTGAGAGCTTACGAATACTAAAAACAGGACGCTTTTCAAAAAAAGACTTTCCCATAAAAACCTCCTCTTAGGATTAACAATTAAATTTGTAAGCGCTTTCTTCTGTCTGCGAACACTTACAGAAAATCACATATTAACTATACCAAAAAAATAGGAGCGATAGGCCTCGATTTCGCTCCAACTATAGTTAGATTAAGAATTCCTTTAATTAGTGGAAATCCCCTACGAGGCAAAAAATAGAAGCCAACGGCTCCTATTGAGAGCATAGACAAACTGTTCTTTTTTACAAATCTTATAAATTCTATAATATAAAAAAATTTATTCGTTAGAATTATTCAATCATCTACTGAAACTTTCCGCTGTGAGAAAAGTGCCTGAAACTATTCAGTTTCAGGCACTCGGAATTATTGAGACCTTAGGCTCAATAATTAGTCATGGAACTTCGTAGAAGTTCGCTGACGTCCGTACTCACCTAAGGAAAGTTTCTAAGAAGACTTTGTCTTCAGTCTGAAATAGAAGCCAACGGCTTCTATTTTTTATGATCTTATAATCCTGGTTCTTGACCAAGTTCAGCAGCCACCATCCAAATGTTCTTTTCAAGTTCTGCTTTAGCCCCAACAAAGATATCGTTGGTTACATCGTCGCCTTCAGCATCGGTAACATCCAAAGCTTTTTGGTAAAGGCCATCAAGGTAATGGAAGATTTCAAGAACACGTGTCAAGCTTTCTTCTACATTTTTTGTAAATGTTCCACGGCGTTCTTCAATATTGCTGTGTTCCAAAAATTCAGTCATGCTAGAATATGGCGCACCACCAAGAGTGATCAAGCGTTCGCTCACTTCATCTAAGGTTGCATCCAAGCTGTCCATGTATTCGTCCATTTTTGGATGCCAAACCATAAAGCCACGTCCACGCATATACCAGTGTACTTGGTGAAGGGCAATGTGAGCCACGTAGAGATCTGCTACGACTTGGTTCAAGAGAGCTTTTGTTTCTGGAAGAGTTTCTTTATTTGAAGGTGCAAAAGTTGCTACATCAGTAGCTGCTTCATGTTTCATAGTTGTCATGTCATTTCTCCTTTTTATAATGATTCTAATTAACTATGTCTTTATTATATGCTTCCTCCACCAGAAAGTCAAGATAAAAGATTAAAAAAGATCATAGTTGTCAATTGAGAAAAGATACGATAGAATGAAGAAGACTAATCGAAAGGCTTGACTAATGAAATATATCTTTACCTTCCTGATCTCCATGGTGCCCCTTGTTGAATTGCGCGGGGCCATCCCTTTTGCCATTGCAAATGGTATTCCCTTATGGACAGCGCTCCTGATCGGAGTGATCGGAAATCTTCTCCCTGTCCCTCTGATCTTCTTTTTCGCCCGCCATATTCTTACTTGGGGGGCAAAAAAACCAATTATCGGAGGCTTTTTTAGCTGGTGTCTCAATAAGGGCCATAGAGGCGGACAGAAATTAGAAAAAGCTGCAGGAGACAAGGGAATCTTCTGGGCCTTATTGCTCTTTGTTGGAATCCCTCTTCCGGGAACTGGTGCCTGGACCGGTGCCCTTGCAGCTTCTATCCTTGACTGGGACTTCAAACGCAGTAGCCTCGCAGTCATGCTTGGAGTGATACTAGCCGGCCTCATCATGGGAACCCTGTCCCTGCTTCTAGGAATCGATACCTTCGCACATTAACCAAAAGACTGAAGCAACGGCTTCAGTCCTTTACATACAAAAAAGAGGTTTCGAAGGAAACCTCTTATTTTTTTATTCTTAGTTGTTAAGAGCTGCTGCCATTGTAGCTGCAACTTCTGCTTCAAAGTCATTTGAAGCTTTTTCAATACCTTCACCAACTTCAAAACGAACGAATTCGATAACTGAAGCATTTACTGATTCAAGGTAAGCTTCAACTGTCTTGCTGTCATCCATGATGTAGACTTGTGCAAGAAGAGTGTAGGCTTGGTCAACTTTTGTGTTGTCCAAGAAGAAGCGATCCATTTTACCTGGGATGATTTTATCCCAGATTTTTTCTGGTTTACCTTCAGCTGCCAATTCAGCTTTGATATCTTCTTCAGCTTGAGCAACCACTTCGTCAGTCAATTGAGCTTTAGAACCGAATTTCAAGTGTGGAAGAGCTGGTTTGCCAACCATTGCACGGCTTTCGTTATCTTGGTCGATGACGTGGTTCAATTGTGCCAATTCATCTTTCACGAATTGCTCATCCAATTCTTTGTATGAAAGAACAGTTGGTTTCATTGCAGCGATGTGCATTGAAATTTGTTTAGCAAGTGCTTCGTCTCCACCTTCGATCACAGAGATAACACCGATACGTCCACCGTTGTGTTGGTAAGCACCGAAGTGTTGTGCATCTGTTTTTTCAAGCAAAGCAAAACGACGGAATGAAATCTTTTCACCGATTGTAGCTGTTGCAGATACGTATGCAGCTTCAAGAGTTTCACCTGAAGGCATTGTCAAAGCAAGAGCTTCTTCGTTGTTAGCTGGTTTACCTTCAGCGATCACTTTCGCTGTTGCGTTTACCAATTCAACGAATTGAGCGTTTTTCGCAACGAAGTCAGTTTCAGCGTTTACTTCAACTACTGCTGCAACGTTACCATTGACATAAACACCAGTCAAACCTTCAGCGGCAACACGGTCAGCTTTCTTAGCTGCTTTAGCCATACCTTTTTCGCGAAGCAATTCGATCGCTTTTTCGATATCACCTTCAACTTCAACCAATGCCTTTTTAGCGTCCATAACACCGGCACCAGATTTTTCACGCAATTCTTTTACAAGCTTAGCTGTAATTTCTGCCATTTTTGTTCTCCTATATTTTTTAATAAAATAAGAGGGTCGGGCTGAGCCCTGCCCTCTTAGGTTCGTTACTTATTGAATGAAATTAAGCGTTGTCGCCTTCTACAACTTCAACGATTTCTTCGATTGAATCAGCTTGACCTTCAGTAGCTGCCAATTCAGCTTCTACTGTAGCAACACTGTCTTCACCTTGACGTCCTTCGATAACAGCGTCAGCCATTTTCGCAGTGATCAATTTAACAGCGCGGATAGCGTCATCGTTCGCTGGGATGATAACATCGATATCATCTGGGTCAGTGTTTGTGTCGACCATCGCTACAACTGGGATACCCAATTTCTTAGCTTCTTTAACAGCGATTTGTTCTTTATGTGGATCCACAACGTACATTACGTCTGGGATACGAGGCATGTCTTCGATACCGCCCAAGAATTTTTCAAGACGAGCACGTTGTTTGTTCAACAATGCAACTTCTTTCTTAGGAAGAACTTCAAAAGTTCCATCTTCTTCCATGCGTTTGATTTCTTTCAAACGAGCGATACGTTTTTGGATTGTTCCCCAGTTAGTAAGAGTTCCACCCAACCAACGGTGGTTGATGAAGTATTGACCTGCACGAACAGCTTCTTCTGCAACAGCATCAGCAGCTTGTTTCTTAGTACCTACGAACAAGATCACTGCATCGTTTGCAGCTGCATCACGCATGAAGTCGTATGCTTGGTCTGCATATTTTACAGTTTGTTGCAAGTCGATTACGTGGATTCCGTTACGTTCTGTGAAGATGTACTTAGCCATCTTAGGGTTCCAGCGACGAGTTTGGT
>ERZ507021.138-NODE-138-length-48208-cov-32.9334_pt1 | contig 48208 bp, 50 predicted proteins | sample MGYA00512877_ERZ507021 | MGnify/ENA metagenome assembly ERZ507021 | reverse complement strand
AATCACTAGGAAAATGTGATTTTGAGGGCCTTTTTATCTGTAATGTCACACTATAGTGTGTTTACATCTTCTTTTCATATTTAATTCACCTCATAAAAAAAGAGCAAGTTAACTTTCCTCGCTCTTATTAATATCTAAACAATCGTCACAGCACCTGAACCATTATATTCACTAGCTAAATCTCCCCATGAAATCCATTTATCAGCACCTCTATCATATCTTCCTCCTCCTGAAGTTCCAGCAGGATTCCATTGATAATTGTAACAAGGATCATATACATGGAAGTTGCCATTTTGGTATCCAACAATGACTTTAGCATGATTTCTATTCCAATAACGACTTTCATATCCTGACCATCCATAATATAGTACTGGATGTCCATTTTGAATATAATTTACTAACGTGCTTATACTACTTCCAGAAATATTGATTATATCATTACTATATCTATGAACATATGTTACTAAATCAGCAGCTGGAATAATTGTTGTAAAGCCTACACCTGTAAATACATTTCCACTTTGTGGTAGATTTGCATATGCGGCATACATATTTGGTATCTTTTCTCCCTTAATGCTCATCAACATAGCAACAGATGCAATTGTACATCCTTCTGGTGCTCTTACTGGAATCCATTGACTAATGTATTTTGGAGAATGGACATTTCCAGAAAAGGTAGCAAAGTAAGTTTGACCACCATCATAAAAAAAAGCATTACTATACATTTTTCCATTATAATAATTAAAATAGTACCATGTATTTATGCCTTGTAACCAACCTTTTTGCATATGACCACTGATTGGATTTAAATAATACCAATCATTTCCGCCTTGTAGCCATTTTCTCCACATATGACCATTTACAGGATTAAAATAGTACCAATCATTTCCACCTTGTAGCCAATTTTTTTCATGCGTCCACTTGTAGAATCAAAATAATACCAGTCATTTCCACCTTGTAGCCATTTTCTCCACATATGACCACTAGTAGAATTAAAATAGTACCAATCATTTCCGCCTTGTAACCAATTCTTCTGCATACGTCCACTTACTGAATTAAAGTAGTACCAATCATTTCCGCCTTGTAGCCACTCTTTCTGCATACGCCCACTTTGAGGATCAAAATAATACCAATCATTTCCACCTTGTAACCAGCCTTTTTGAATACTATTGTTTTTGTAATAGTACCAATCATTTTGAATAGAATACCATCCATTTTTTACTTCCTCAGCAGGTGCTTTAGGTTTGTTAATTACTGCAGCTTTTTTTCTGTTGTAACCATCTCTTTGACATTTTTTATCTCTGTCTTGCTATTAATATTTTTTAAATTATCATCTGTATCATTAGCTACATTATCTACACTATTCAATGAGCCATTTGATGTAATTTGAGATGTAGTTTGACTATTATTTTTACTCTCTTCATTTATCTTATCTCTATCAACCCTACTTTCAGTTGACGTTTCTGTAGACATAGCACTACTTTGTTCTCCAATAGTATCAGCACTTACACTCATAGCTGTAATTAAAATTACTATTAGACTACCTATAAATGATATATACTTACCTAATTTCAACGCTAATCCCCCTCTAGACATTGTAATTATCTAAAATAAATAAAAAACCAATCTCCTAAATATTGCTTTTTAAATTGATAATTATTTAAATACTTAATTAACATAATTCCATAAATAGGATTTCTAGTTTGATAAAACTTTTTCCTAAGTTTCAATGCTTTTTCCGTACCAACAATTAAATTCTTTTCTTTACCAGTAATGTTATCATTATTTAGCATCCTCATAAGGGATTTACAACAATTTATTGATAAATCAAGCCACTCTATTTTTTTAGGCCTAGTCTTTAATTGAAGTACTTCTTTTGAAAAAGTACTTTCTTTATAAACTCTATGTCCTATTAATTCATCATGCAAAATGTATAAACTTTGTTCAAATAATCCTATTTTCCAAAAGAAATCATCATGTGCATATTCTGCGTCATAATAATTTTTACTTTTTTGTGCCATATTTTTTCTGATACAGAAAACACAACCTGGAAAATCTACTCTCAACCAATGCTTAGTTAATTCAACTTTTTCAAGTTTAGGATTTTTTTCATCCAAAGGTTTGTTTCTTACTTTTTGTTCTCCATACATATACTCGAAATCTGATACCAACAAATTAATTTGTTGATGAGATTCCATAATTTTAATCATTTTTTCGAGCTTGTTATCATACCAGATGTCATCTTGATCACAAGGAAATATATAATCTCCTTTAGCTTTCCAGATTCCTTCCATGAAATTTCTTTTCCAACCCTTGTTTTCCTTATTTTGAATCAACTTCCAAGAATCAGATAAATCATTACTAGCTATAAACTTTCTTATTATATTAATTGTATTATCGGTAGAACCATCGTCATATATCAATACTTCATTTGCCTTTAAAGACTGATTTAATAAAGATTGTAACTGTTCTTCTACATGTTCTTCTCCATTATACGTGGTCATTACTATCGAAGCAGTCATACCTACATCACCTCTTTCATTGAATCTCTGAGCCAAACTTTTAATTCATGATTTTCTCTCTGACTTTCAGGAGGTAATTCCATATAATCATCACCATAAGTTGTAGCTAAATAATTTTTCCATGTAGACATAGTAAGGAAAGTTTCTCCCTCAAACTTAATATTAGTTGGATTAGTAAATGAATCTTTTTTTATTATTTCCTTATTGTATTCACCCCACACTACATCCCCAACTATTGTGCTTCCTTTCCAATTACTATCTGTAGCTAATCTTATCATCTCTCTGTTAGCTTTATCTACACCTACTAACTTAGCAAATGGTATTAATAATGGCTTAAAAATTCTCTTAAAGAGTATTTTCCCTTCGCCAAATTTAGCAAAATTTAACATCAATATTTCTCTTAATATGCCCACTTTTCGATATTGTTTCTTTCTAAGTTCAGTATTTTCAGATACATCATCAAATGGAAATATATCTATCCAAAGTGAATTATTATGTCCTTCATCAGAAAAACTTTGAATTGTTTGTGTTTCCATATCTAAAATCTTTAAAAATGGATAATGTGAAGTTCCTAATTCATAAGATATAATTTTATATTTGTCTTTAATAATAGGATTATCTCTAGCAATATCTAATAATTTATCATAATCGTCTCTCAACATGGCCACATCAATATCATCATCCCATGGAATAAAGCCACCATGTCTAACTGCTCCTAATAAAGTTCCCGCACAAAGATAAAAATTAAGATTATTTTCCTGGCAAAATTCCCTAAATACTACCAAGATATCTAATAATCTTTTTCTAATTTCTGGAGTTGTTAATTCCTTCATAATCTAAATTCCTTTCACTACAAGTTAACTTTGAAAATGTTGCTAACAAAGTAAAGTTAAATGATATTTCCCAAAAATGATGATCAATAGCTGCACTTAAAACAATCATTAACAACATAAACTCATAAAAATATAGTTTATTTTCAATAAAATTACTACTATTCTTGCAAATTAAAAATAAAGTATATATAAACGCTACGAGACCTTGCATCATTAATATTCTTACATAAGAAACATCAATAAAGAAATAGTTTGTAATTGGGGAATGATGAATTCCACCGTTACCAACTTGGTATATGTATTGACCTAATAAATCTACATTATAATTCTTAAATGCTAAATTTCCAAAATACAATCTTGTAGATAATAGATTGTCTAATTTCCTTAAAATTACATTATTAGGAGTATAGATATACGGCAATATAATATTGATAAAAATGAATAATAAAATCAGTAAATTTATTTTCTTTGATCCTAAATATGCTATTAGTTTTTCCAAATATTTCTTTAAAATACAGCAAACTAAAATAAGAATCATCAATATAGTATCTAGTCTTGTGTCAGTTACCAAATTAATAGTAAAAATTATTGCTATTATTCCTATATACTCAGGAAGAGACAATATAAATTTTTTCAAAGCTATGTATGCCAAAATTAAGCAAAATACTCTAGCTGCAAAATCAGTTGGATATAATGCTCCAAGTGAATAACGTAAAACTGGACTTGCAGATCTTCCAACTTCAATATTTGGGATAAGATTGAAAATCGAAGATAATATAGTAACTGTCATTACTGAACTAACCGCTAGGATAAATGTTTTCAATATTTTTCTAAATTCTATTCCTTCAGCACCAAATATAAAAATTGTATAATAATACATATCATAATCTAATGACTGTCTTCCCAGAGAAAAAAGGAATAACAAAAAAATAATCATAAACAAATATTTATATCTATCAAAATTATTGAAAATTAAAATTTTAATTAAACATAGTGTAGAAGCTAGTAGTGTCACATGAAAAATTGTTTGCCCACTTACTGCTAACATTGTCCCTCTTATATAATTAATCGCTATATATATACATAATGAAAGTATATAAATATAATTTCCCCACACTAGATATTTTTCTCTAAATATATCTCTTTTATTTAGTAATATCTCCAAGATTATCAACCTTTCTAATTATCTCTTCTACAGCTGTTTTAGTAAATTTTCCTTGTCTTACACTATTACCTATTTCTTCAGAATTTTTTTTTATTTTCTTATATTTTTCATATGTTATATTATCTAAAATCCTATCTAAATCTTTTAAATTAGCTATTGTTATCCCTACATTATTTTTTTTGACAAACTTAGCTAATGCCGCTTTTTCCCAAATAATAACAGGTATACCTAAACTTAAATATAACGAAAATTTATGAGGATTATTATACTGCATATATTCACCATAAATTCCGTTACATTCTTCTATGCTATCTCCATCCCATATCAAGCCAAAATTCTGAGTTAATTGTTTTCCTAACTCGCTAGGTGGATATGCACCCTTATACTTAACTCCATTTTTATATTCTTTAGCTGGATACATACCATATAAATCTAGTTCATACTTTGTCTCTACTTCTTTCAAAAAAGAAGATTTAGATAGATTTCCTGCAAAACAAATAGATTTATCAAAAGAGGTACTTTGTCTATCAATTTTATCATTAAGATAATCAAATACTTTTATATCTACCATTGGAACAGTGATACCATCTTTGATTAGCCACTTTCTCATTTCTTGATTATGTACTATTAAACCATCAGCCATATTTAATAATGACCGTTCTTCATGATGATACTCTGGCTTATCTCTAAATAATCTAAGTGATTCCACATCATGAACTATGTAAAATAATTTTTTCGACTTCTCTTTTAGTTTTTTTATTATGATTTTTAAAATAAACGAGGAATATGCTGGATACTGCAAAAATACTATGCTATTTTTTTCTATTTTAGATAAGCTCAACGGAATATCTATATACTTATACTTTATTTTTAAAATTTTTGATTTTAAAGAATTATTTAATTTAAACTTTAAGGATATTTTTTCAAAATTATCCTCTACTAAAATATCTTCTACATCTTTTTTCGCTTTTGGGCCTGCGTTATACTCAGAGTCATCATATATAGATACTATATACTTTTTCATCTTACCATTCCTCTACTAGATTTTCTTTAAAATAAGTTCTAATTTTTCCAGATAATTTTCAGAATAACATTGGGAAATACTTTCTTGAATCTTACTAGAATTATAGTCCATATTTTTTATATTCACCATACAATTTAGTAACTCTTGTATGTTCCCAACATTATAACTATATCCATTAATATTTTCTTTTACAACATCAGTATATCCTAGAAATTTAGAACTAATCACTGGAATCCCTCTAGAAATTGATTCTAAAAATACCATTGGCAAACCTTCATAGTTTGAAGTTAGTATAGTTGCATCCAATTCTTTCAACTTGTCCCAAGGATTCTTAACCCATCCATGCCATATAATCTTTTTTTCTAAATTATATTTTTCTATATACTCTTTTATTAATAAATCATCTTTCCCTGTTCCAAAGAAATCAACTCTTATTTTACCTTTATATTGCCTAATTCCTTCTAACAAATCTGATAGATTCTTTTGCCCTGTAATTTGCATTCTTCCTATATATGCCAATTTTAAAGTATCAGAATTATTTTTAGTTATAAGTGTATTATGATTAACAGGATTATATATCAAGTCTATTTCTTCACTACTAATGCCCAAATCTTCTAATTCATTTTTTATAGCTGTACTTATGGCCCAATGTCTATCTGCATATTTAATATTATTAGGATCAAACATATCTTGATTATTTAAGGAAAAATGGATCCAAGATACTATCTTATATTTCTTATTGAAAATCTTTCTAATTTTATATCCTAATTTAATTAAATTAGCACCTAAAATTATCATTATTTCATCCTGAGATGAACTAATAAATTCTCTACTAAAAAATGCTACTTTACCAACTTTATTTTCAATCATTGGTTTTTTAATTATAATTTTGTTACTTAAACTTCTTAGCCAATTTTCATTTTCAGGTTCATTTGTTAGTGTTAAAGTTACATCATTATCTTTTGAAAGGTAATTTAATACATCAGTTAATACAGTTTCTACCCCACCATTACCACTTAAATAATGGCACATAAAATTTAATTTCATAAGCTTACTCTAACTCCAATTTTTCAATTAATTTTCTAGATATATCGGCATCAAACTTTCGTGCAAAAAAAGCATCACTTTGTCGTAATTCTATGAAATTATTTTCATCTAAAATAGCTGGATAACTTTCATGTTGCTTAGTCCATTTTATAAAATGATAATTATAATTTTCATATCTATCTTTAAATTTAGAAGAATTCATTAAAATTGTTGGCAACCAAAATTCATCACTACAAAATCCAGTCTCAAACATTTTATATACATTTTCATGAGAATCTAAATAATCCAATACAAATTCAACCGCATCTCTTGGAAGGCTTCCCCACTGAGAACCTGCATATATATCTAAATCAATTTTTAATTTTTTAAATTTATTAATCTTTAATAAACTTTGTAACTTCATTGTCAATCTATGAAAGATTTTCCCATACAATTTTCTTCTATTAATTACATCATAGTAATAATAGTATTTTTGCCAATTTATTATTTCTTCATGTGATTTTCTTATTCCATCTGCCAAATATCGTTCCATATATATATTACTTTTACCTTCAAAAAAATCATATATTTCTTGTGAATTAATAATAGGCCAATCTTGACCTGATATTAAATGAAAGTACTGATTATCTTTATCGTTTAAAGCTAAATTCATTAAAGCGATTGTTGCTCTTACGATGCTCCAACTTCCCCATTTAACATCTTCTTGAGAAATATATCTTATGTTCTCATTTTCCAAAACTTTAAGGTAATCGTTATCTAGAGACATTTTTTTATCGAAATGTATATATACATTGAAATTCGAATTAAGTTTTCTACTTAACTCTACTACCTGCTGTATATTTTTATGCGCTAATATTAAAATTGCTTGCATTGCATTACCTCATCTAATTATTTACTCCAATAAAATAGGTCAGAGAAAATATCTCTAACCCACCTAAATATCATATTTGTATAATCCATAAGTATTAATTACGGATATTAATTTTGAAGCATAATAGGGATCTGTTGCATACGTCCCATATATACCATTCCTTAAATTGCGAGCAGCATCTTGATAAGTTGGAGAATAACTCTTAGTAGATTTAGGGAATCTAGTCTTTATCATTGTAGCATATCCAACTAAACTTTCATAGTAAGTATTATAAGCTGCAAATGGTGCATTCACAGTATGGTAAGCTCCTCCATAATATTCTAACGTAGGCATTGTAACATAGTTACCCTTACCACTCCACTTTACACCAAAGAGATTATGTGCTTGTTGAGATAACATGCTACTTCCCCAACCACTTTCTAATCCAGCTTGTGCAATCATCATTGAAGCGTATATACCATATTCGTCTGCAACTATCTTAGCAACTTCACCAATTTGACTTATAAAGTCCTTTGCTCCTAAACCTGTTAAAGTAAAGTTACTAATCCATTTTCCAGAATTTGAAAATAGGTATCCATTATAATATCCAGTTGCCATCATTCCATTATTTTTGAAATAGTACCAATCACCTTTTTCATCTAGCCAACCTTTTTGCATGCGACCACTTGATGAATTAAAGTAATACCAATCGTTGCCACCTTGCAACCAATTCTTTTGCATACGTCCACTTGTTGGATTGAAGTAGTACCAATCGTTACCACCTTGCAACCAGCTAGTTTTCATATCACCACTAGCTCTATCAAAGTAATACCAATCGTTACCACCTTGCAACCAACCTTTTTGCATGCGACCACTTGTTGGATTAAGGTAATACCACTTATTATTATTTTTAAACCATTTTGTCTGCATGTGACCACTTACTGGATTGAAGTAATACCAATCGTTGCCACCTTGCAACCAATTCTTTTGCATACGACCACTTGTTGGATTAAAGTAGTACCAATCGTTACCACCTTGCAACCAACTAGTTGCCATTTTCCCATTTTGATCAAAATAATACCAATCATTACCGCCTTGGAGCCAACCTGTTACTTTTTTCCCCTGTTGATAATAGCTCCAATTATTATTAGTATTAACCCAGCCAGTTTTATAACTTTGACTTACAAGTTTTACACTAGCTTTCATTCTCCTACTCATAGTCAAAGCTTGCGTAGATTCATTAACATTTTGTCTACTTGCATCTGACACTTGCAGTGTCTTGCTAGTGTCAGCATAGCTATTAGTGCTACTACTTTCCACACTATTTTGTGCAGTAGTACTGGTGACATTAGCTTCACCAGTACTACTTTGGTCGTTACTTGTTTCGGTATTTGACACAACACTTTTTGTATCCACACTGCTATCTTCATTTTTTGTACTTTGATTTTGTAAAGTTACTTTTTGTGTGTTAATACTATTTGTACTTTGATTATCATTTTGCACAGTAACTTCTTTTGAACTAGAGTTTGCATCAGTATCCGCTTTGACTTTAGTATTTGTTAGTAGCGTACTTGTAATTGCTACGGTTGTTCCCATTAATAAAGCCAACTTATTATTAATAAGTCCCATATACTACATACTCCCCTCTAAATTAAATTACTGATTAGCAATTCCATTTTTTATTAAAGCTCTTGGATCTAGCCATGTACCATTATTATTAAAGGAATTTGCTATTGCTTTCATGACATTTGTTTCTCTTGTTATTCCTAAATGCAAGTGAAAAGTATCACGATAACCAATAACATCTCCTGTGTTAATTTGTTGTCCTACTTTCACAGAAATATTTCCTTTATTACTGAAAGCTTCTTGATAAACAAAAGTATATTCATCAGAACGAACTACTACATAATTTTCTAATCCTGCGATATATCCAATTTGCGTAACCACACCACTATGAACTGCATGAACAGCTGAACCTGGATGATCAGCAGATCCAAAATCTAATCCATCATGGAAACCATTCATTCTAAATTCGCCCCCTGGATTTACTCCAAATAATTGAGCTCCAGAGAAGTATCCTTCACCTACTGATGGGAATGGCCAACCCCAAGTATCTTTTATCATTCTACCGTCGTTTTTAAAAGAGTATTTCTTACCATCTACATTGATAGTACCTGTTTGCATGTGCCCACTTGTTGGATTAAAGTAGTACCAGTCGTTACCACCTTGTAACCATCCCTTTTGCATATGTCCACTTGTTGGACTGAAGTAGTACCAGTCGTTACCACCTTGTAACCATCCCTTTTGCATATGTCCACTTGTTGAACTGAAGTAGTACCAGTCGTTACCACCTTGTAACCATCCTTTTTGCATATGTCCACTTGTTGGATTGAAGTAGTACCAATCTTTTCCACCTTGTAACCAGCTCTTTTGCATACGTCCACTTGTTGGATTGAAATAGTACCAGTCGTTACCACCTTGGAGCCAACTAGTTTGCATCACACCATCATTGTTGAAGTAATACCAATCGTCTCCACCTTGGAGCCAATCCTTTTGTTGTTGTCCATCATTAAAGTAATACCAACTACCATTTTCTTGTTGCCAACCATTTTTCACTTGATTAGTTACTTGAGTCTTCACTGCAGCATAGCTCTTTACACTTGTACTATATTTAGCATTAGTAACTACCAATTCATTAGTAGATGAATTATTAACATCACTTACTTGTTGGTTAGCTGTGCTTTGATTATTAGTACTATTAGAAAATGTTGTACTTTCATTTGTAGATTTGTTGTTTTGATCTTGTACAGTCAAATTTTGTGTATTACTTTGATTTGTTTGACTTACTTTTTCTGTGCTTTGTTCTGAGTCACTTACTTGATTTTGAGATACACTATTTTGATTATTAGCTACATTTTCACTCGTAACTTTTGTTGCGCTATCAGCTTCTGCTTTATTATTTTCTGAACTTAATACTACTTCTTGTTGGTTTGTGTTTGCTTGATTACTGTCAGTAGCTTGACTTTGAGCAGTTGTATCAGCTGATACATTAGCATTATTAATATTTACACCCACAACAAGCCCTAAAAATACTAAAGGCGCAACAATCCAATTTTTACCTGATTTATACATTTTATAACGTTTTTTTGTTTCGTAATTCTTCAAGAAAAAACGTCCTCCCTTTTCTTATCTGAACTATGTTAATATCTTATCTAAATTCTGAACTTATGTAGAAAATTCCCTAAATTTTATAGGAATTCTATTTTATTATACTTAATGACATTAATTATCACAACAAAACACGTAAACTGTAGTATATTTTTAAATTAGTGTTACATTGTTGTCATAAAATGAAAGAGCAATGCTATAATAATTAAAGACATTTTTTCTAAAGGAGTGAAATTTCAATGACAAATGCAAATAATATAAAAAGATTCCAATTGAAACTTATTGATAATATTGTTGATTTCTTATTTATTGCTAATCCAGAACAACTATCCTTATTATCTTTAAATAAAATTACTAAGTTAAATTTATCAAAAAATGATACTCAATATACTCTTAAATATACATTAGATCGGATTCACAACCAAGATTATATGCTAATTACTTCACTAGAATCTTCTTATACAATAAAGAATGGTTTAAAAATTGTATTCAGTTTATCTACTCGATCACAGATCATGTTTTCATCAACTATTAGTGAAGATGATATAAGAAGTTACATTAACGAAAATTCTTTACCTTACTTCCTACCAATTTTAAATGAAGCAACTACTCTAGTTGCCAAAAATACTAAGGAGTTTACTGGTATTCCTGAAATTTTTGATTATGCTTATGACTTTGCTAATTCCCATTAAATTCCAATATAAAAAAGAAACTAGAAAAAATCTCAAAACTTAAGAAACGCTAGGAATCAAGTTGAAGACGTTGATTTCTAGCGTTTTTGCTGTTGATATTTTTTATAGTTTAAATTGAAATGCTATTATTCCTATCTCTTTCAATTACTATAATTCCATTATTTTTTCACTTCACTTAAAAATTCATCCAACGCTTCTTTCCAATCCGGAAATACAAAGCCCGTTTCTTTAGCTAACTTCATTACACTATAATGTGGTCTAAATGCAGCTGTTGGATATTGATCTGAAGTTACAGGTTGTACATCAACATTTGTATCTTTCAATATCTCTTTAGCAAATTCATACCATGAACATTGCCCATCATTACAACAATGATATACACCATATTCAACCTTATTATCTACTAAGTATGTCAAGAATTCTGCTAATGTTCTAGTCCATGTAGGGCGTCCTACCTGATCATCAACAACTGTCAACTTATCATGATTCTTTGCTAGATTTATCATAGTGTATACGAAATTATGTCCCCATTGTCCATATACCCAAGCAGTTCTAATTATGTAGTACTTATCGCAATATTTTTGTACTGCTTCTTCACCAGCAAGTTTTGCTTTACCATATTCATTACGTGGTCCTTTGGGATCATCTGGTAAATATTCACCACTTGTACGATTACCATCAAAGACATAATCTGTACTTACATAAAGCAATGTTGCCCCAACTTTTTGACATGCTTTAGCAATATTTTCTGTTCCATCAACATTGACTTTCCAGTTAAGTTCTTTTCCCTCCCCTTCAGCCTTATCCACTGCCGTATAAGCTGCACAATGATAAACTACTTCCGGTTTGTTCTTTTCAAAGTAAGCATCTACTGCTTCCTTATCTGTTATATCTAGTCCTTGTGAATCTTCTGCTAGATATTCTTGCCCACGTTCATCTAACAGATGTTGCATTTCTTGACCTAATTGTCCATTTGCACCAGTAATTAAAACTTTCATTTAATATCTTCCTTCCAATGATAAAGTAAAACCCCAGGAAAACCTGGGGAAATTTTTTATTGCCCGTTTTTAGCGTATTTAGCTTCAACTGCATCCTTTTGATCTTGCCACCATTCACGATGGTTAGTGTACCAATCAATTGTTGCTTTGAGGCCTTCTTCAAAATTAGTATATTGAGGTTCCCAACCTAATTCATTACGTAACTTACTTGCATCAATAGCATAGCGTAAATCATGTCCTGGACGATCTTTAACTTGATCGTAAGCGTCTGCTGGTTGTCCCATTAATTTCAAGATTAATTCTAAAACTTCTTTGTTGTTTTTTTCACCGTCAGCACCGATTAGGTATGTTTCGCCAATCTTGCCTTCATTCAAAATCTTCCAAACAGCACTTGAATGATCATTAGTATGGATCCAGTCACGTACATTCTTACCTGTTCCATATAATTTTGGACGAATACCACTTAAAATATTTGTTATCTGACGTGGAATAAATTTTTCGATATGTTGGTAAGGACCGTAGTTATTTGAACAATTGGAAATAGTTGCTTTTAATCCAAATGAACGCACCCATGCTCTAACTAGCAAATCTGAACTTGCCTTTGAAGATGAGTAAGGACTACTTGGCTTATACGGAGATTCAGGTGTGAATTTTTCACCTGGTCCTTCACCATGTCCTGGTAAATCTTCACGTAATGGTAAATCACCATAAACTTCATCAGTAGAAACATGATGGAAACGTACATCGTACTTAGTACATGCTTCAATTAGAACTGATGTCCCAACAATATTAGTTTGGATAAAAGGATCAGGATTTCTAAGTGAGTTATCATTATGACTTTCAGCAGCATAATGTACCACCGCATCAGCATTTTGAACTAACTTATCCACTAATTCCTTATCACAAATATCTCCGACAACTAATTCTACGCGATCTTCTGGCAAGCCAGCAAGATTTTCTTTATTTCCAGCATATGTCAGTTTATCCAATACTGTCACATGAACTTCAGGATGATTATTGACTACATAATGTACAAAGTTTGAACCGATGAATCCAGCTCCACCAGTTACAATGATATTCTTAAACATCAAATTACCTCCTAAATTTCGCCGTAAACAAATGGATTGTCTTTTTCAAATTCTGTTAAAGTAGGTTGGTTAGCATCTTTTTCAGATGTGATTGCCTTATCTAAATCAATTGGCCAATCAATATTAAGTTCGGGAGTCTTGAAGGAGATACCACCATCAGCTTCTGCATCATAGTAATTATCACATTTGTAAAGGAAGTTAACGTTGTCTGTCAAAGTAACAAATCCATGAGCATAACCCTTAGGTACTAACAATTGACGATGATTACTTTCGGATAAGATGTATCCTTCCCATTGCTTATATGTAGGAGATCCCTTACGTAAATCAACAATCACATCTAAAACTGCCCCAGTTGCTACTCGAATCAACTTTGTTTGTGCAGCTTTACCACGTTGAAAATGCAAGCCACGTAAAACGCCTGCTTGTGTAGAAAGAGAGTGATTATCTTGAATAAAATCAAAATCAATTCCAGCTGCTTTGAAATCACGATCTGAATAACTTTCTGTGAAGAATCCACGGTTATCTCCAAATACTGCCGGTGTAATTAATTTAACATCTTGTAATTTTGTTTCTTTTACAATTAATTTTCCCATTATTACTGCTCCTTAGCTAATCTTAATAGATATTGACCATAATCATTTTTCTTCATTGGTTGTGCTAGTTCAACCAATTTTTCTTTGCTTATATAGCCCATACGGTAAGCAATTTCTTCTAAACAAGCTACTTTCAAATTTTGACGTTTTTGAATTGTAGCAATAAAACTAGCAGCTTCCATCATTGAATCGTGAGTACCTGTATCTAACCAAGCATATCCACGTCCCATTAACTTAACATCTAGTTTACCTTCATCTAGATATAATTTATTAATATCTGTAATTTCTAATTCACCACGATTAGAAGGCTTTAAATTCTTGGCTTTTTCTACAACTGTATTGTCATAGAAGTACAAACCAGTAACTGCATAATTACTCTTAGGATTTTCCGGTTTTTCTTCAATTGATAAAGCTTTCATATCATCATCAAATTCTACAACGCCAAAACGTTCTGGATCATTTACATGATAACCAAAAACTGTTGCCCCATCTATCTTTTCTGCTGCTTCTTGTACAAGTTTAGATAGGCCTGATCCGTAATAAATATTATCTCCTAAAATTAAGCAAACCGAATCATTACCAATAAAATCTGCTCCTAAAATAAAGGCCTCTGCCAATCCATTAGGTTTTTCTTGAACCTTATAAGTTAATGATACTCCTATATCAGAACCATCACCTAATAATTGTTCAAATAATGGTGTATATTCTGGAGTAGAGATTACTAAAATATCTGTTATCCCAGCCAACATTAAAGTTGATAAAGGGTAATAAATCATTGGTTTATCATAAACTGGTATCAATTGTTTAGAAATACCCTTAGTAATAGGATAAAGACGTGTGCCACTACCACCAGCTAAAATTATTCCTTTCATGGTACTACCTACCTTTACTAGTTATTCACATACAATAATATTATATGCTTTTTATAAAATCTATGTAAAGGTACTTTAATAAATATAAAAAAGCATCCCTATTAAGAGATGCTCTAAAAATCATTAACTTAATCTCTAAGTTATCCACATTCTACAAATTGTCGTATATTAATACGCATCATTAGAAAACAACACAATCTTAACTGTTAAAAAGATCAAATATAAATCATAGAAAAATCCACTCTTTTGAATATATTCTAAATCTAATTCAACCATTTCAGAAAATCCTACACTATTTCTAACTGTTGCTTGCCAAAGTCCTGTACAACCAGGAACAACCAATAATCTTTGCTTATCATAATCTGTATATTGAGCAACTTCACCTGGCAAAGGTGGACGAGGTCCCACTAAACTCATATCACCTTTGAGCACATTTAAAAGTTGTGGTAGTTCATCAAAACTATGTTTGCGAATAAATTTACCAATTTTTGTAATTCGAGGATCTTCTTTCATCTTAAACATTGGACCCTCTACTTCATTTTGAGATTTTAATTCAGCTAATTTCTTATCAGCATCCACAATCATAGAACGAAATTTATACATTTCAAATTCTTTACCGTCTTTTCCAACTCTAGTTTGAGAATAAAATACTGGTCCTCTATCTTCTTTATGGATTCTAAATGCTATGTATAATAACAACGGCGATAACAAGATTAATCCTACTAAACTAGCGAAAAAATCAAAAACTCGTTTGAAAAAATGATAGATGTATCTTTTATTAATGTTTTCTCTATCTAATTTCTTCATGCTAACCGTTCCTCCAATTTTTTCCATTAGCGTATTCCCCTCGTTTTATATTAACTCCCTAAATTATATCATTTAATTTCAACAAAATTTTAACAAAAAGCTAACATTACTCGTTCAATGCTTTCTTTAATTGACTAGTTACTTTATCCAAATTGCTTTGTGGAACAACTTCATAAGATACACCGTCAATCATTTGACTTTCCCCTTGCAATTGAATTTGTTCAATCTTAGAAGCAGAACTATATTTAGTTGCAATTGCCTTCATATCATCAAATGTCAAGTTAGTCTTCATGTTGCTAGAAATTGCATTTAAAATTGATTGATATTTAGTCATACTTCCAATTGTTGCAATTTTCTTAACTAAAGCTTCGAGCACCATACGTTGACGTAATTGACGCCCATAATCACCACGTGGATCTTCATAACGCATACGTGTATAGGCTAAGATATTATCTTCATCAATAGGATAAACTAATTTTCCAGTAACTGTAGGTTTATCAATTCTATCAAAAACTTCTATATAAACTAACTTTGCCCCCAAAATTTTACCTATATAGAAAAACGGAACCGCAACAGCCGCTCCTGATGAAATTATCAAATCTGGTTTTTCTTTTAACAAAACTTTTATCGCCAAAAAAGTATTCTTAATTAGATTTTTAATATTTCTATTTGTAGGATAGTAACAAGGTATTACTTTTTCATTTTCTAGAATGCTTCGTGCATCTTCTTTATCAAAAGTTACCCAAAATCTATCTTTATCTTTCCAAAAATCTTTTAACATATACAAATGAGTTAAATGTCCTCCACTTGATCCTACTAAACATACTTTCAATTTTTCTTATTCCTAACTAATATATTAGTATTAAACCCTCATATACCCTTTTAAACATAAGGTAAATTGTAAAATTAAATAGAAATTTAATTTTTAAAGATCCAAAATATATTTGTAGGACTTTATACTTGGCTAAAATATGGTATCTGACATTGAGTGAACGAAGTTTAACTTCGTTCAACTCAGAAGATAAACTATATTTTAGGGAACCAAGTGTCAAGTCCTACAATAAAGTAATTTTTCTTTCAAAAGTATAGAAAAAAGGCAATGGAACCTTTATTGTTAATAAGTGACAAAACAAATAACGAAAAGAGGTTCATTGCCCATGTCAATTTTAACATATAAAGAGCGTGTAGTCATTGCTACTTTACTAAAAGAAGGAAAAAGTAAGTCATATATTGCTGAAACATTAGATGTATATCCTTCAAGAATAACTTATGAACTAAAACGTTGTCCTGATGGAGAATATGATGCAGATATAGCCGAAGCTAACGCTTCAAAAAATCTTTCAAAAAGAGGAAGAAAAGTAGCTTTAACTGATAGATTAAACAACTTTATTTCCATTAGATTTAAAAATTATCATTGGAGTTTTGAAACGATAGCTCATATTTTAAATATTGCATTTAAAACTATCTATAATTGGTTTGAACAAGGATTACTTAATCTCTCTATCTCTGATTTACCTGAAAAAGGGATTAGAAAAAAGAGAAAGGCAGAAACTCGTGGAACGTATACAAGAAGTTCTAAAACTATTGAACATCGTCCTACTGAAGCTAATAAGCGCCAAACTATAGGTCACTTTGAAATAGATACTGTTCTATCAGGAAAAGCTAAGGCACAGGCTTTAGCTGTATTTGTAGACCGTAAATCAAGATTCACTATTATTCGTAGATTAAAAGGTAGAGATAGTAACGAAATGTATCGTGAGTTAACTGAAGTTTGTAAATCATTAGGTTCAAACATTAAGAGTGTAACTAGTGATCATGGTAAGGAATTTGCACATTTTAAGCAGATAGAAGAAGACAATAAAGTAGATTTCTATTTTGCACATGCTTATTCCCCACATGAAAGAGGAACTAATGAACGTATCAATAGAGATATACGCGGTTTTATTCCCAAGGGAATAAAGTTTGAAACAATCACAGACGAAGAACTATTGGATATCACTTGGAAACTAAACACTAGACCAAGAAAATGTTTAAATTGGAAAACACCCTTTCAAGTATTCTATAGCGAATATGAAAATAATTTCTAATAATTATTGCAATCTACCTTTCTCTTTTATTTTTTTATAACGCTCAAATTATTCTATGTTTACATTTTGTTACCTCATCAACTAGTTCATTTTATTTTGAGTAATGAACTAATTTAACCCCAATTAAATAATACATGGTAAACTTACTCATTTTCCATTTTATTACATAACAATGTAATCAGCAATGATAGATAATAAAACACAACATTTTTGAAATATATGTAAGAATAAAAATTTCTGCTTCGATTATATTTTCACAATTTTTTTCTTAGTTTTCCTGTTTTGTTAATCTGGGCACAGGCCCAATTTTCTAATTCAGCAAATTTAGCATTTACTATTGTATTTGATTAATAGGATTTAAATTGGTTAAAATTTCACGTTGTTTATCCATTGATACGTGCGTATAAATTTGAGTCACAGCAATTGAACTGTGTCCTAATATCTGCTGAATATATCTAATATCTACTCCACTTTCTAATAACATGGTTGCAAATGTGTGTCTAAACATATGAGGTGTTATTTTTATCTCTAGCCCCATCTTATATGGCAAATTTCTAAACATTAATCTAACAGATTGTTCTTCTAAATGTGATACTCCATCTTTTCCTACAAATAAATATTCTTCTCTAGTTTCTCTATATGTTTTTATATATGTTTCTAGTAATTTTAGAGTTTCTTTATTCCCTAAATATATTGTTCTTTCCTTTCTACCTTTTCCTAAAATATTTATTTTTTGCTCTTCTATATCAATTTGTTTCAATCGTAAACTACAGAGTTCTGAAATTCTTATTCCTGTCGATATAAGCAATTCCAATATTAATAAATTTCGATGGGATTTTTCATTTTTGTAATCAGTCTCTGCACTTACTTTTTCTTTTAACATATGATTCCTAATCTTCTTTAAATCATTCTTTGAAATTATTTTAGGTAATTCCTTACTATCCTTTATGTTGACATATAATTTATTAAAAGGATTATCATGTATAATATTTTCATTCTCTAAATACCTGTAATATGACTTCACACAAGCTAACTTTCTTCTAATAGTTTTTGACTTATCATATCTAGCACATAGATATCTGACATATTCTTTCATATCATCAAATTTTTTAAATTGATTTAAATCGTTACTATACGCTCTTATCGTTTCCAAACTAAGTCGTTTTTGAGATTCACAAAAGTCTAAATATTCAGAAATATAGTTTTCTTCCATAATACCCTCCTAAATAACCTTGAATTATAGTCTAATTCTTGCAAATTGTATATAGATAATAAATAGTTATCGTTAGAAGAAAATAATGGAAAATACTGTATTTTTTTGTTTTTCTGGGCAAGATAGATTAAAATATGCTCAATCATTGAATTTTCATTTAAAAAATTTTGGAGTAGACGTTTGGTATGACTATGAACAAATTTTTTTAGGGGATATTGGAGATACTGTAAATATTGAAGACGGATTGCATAATTCAAGAATATTTATCTTATTCTTTTCCAAAAGACTATTTCAAAGCACAGGGGCGACGCTAGAAATTGATGAGATTAAAAAGAAAATAGACAATAACCAAAATTTAGTGATAATACCTGTATTTTGTGATAATTCAATTCCACAAATACCACCAAAGTATTCATGGTTATTAAAATATATATATGGAGAATTAACAGAATCTACTGGTACATATGACTTAGCTATAGACGTATTGAAACGTTTATTGCATGAAAAATTAAAACCAGTAGAATATAAAAATCTACTGGAATTATCAAATCTAAATTTAGGGGATTTTATAAATAATCTTATTCGAATTTATATGAGTATTGATAAGAATAACATTCATGTGAGAATTACTATTTTATATATTATGATTTCGTATCTTTTAGAAAAAAATGGTGTTACAGACAAAGTAGCATATTTTACTAGTAATTTTATTTTTAATAAAATTAAACTAAATCTACAAATAAGTATACAAGAATTGATTTGTATGGAATCCATTTTAATTTTATTGATTAATAATATTATTTGTAATTTCTCTGATGATATGTAAAACTAATTGTGCAATTTTATCAGGATCATTTTCCGTACACAATTTATCAATATAGTTTTCTAAATAAGGATATCTAGTAATATTGTTCTTAATATTCAAAGCTACTTTTTCTGCAGCATACCCTGTGCTTCCAATTGGAATTATGTAATTATTCTGTTTTTCAGATATTTTTACTTCTTCCAACACACCATTGGATATAACTTATTGTCAGTATCAATAGCTTGCCCATACATAACAATAGTAAATTTTGTATTAGATATTAAATTATCTCTATATGTTGCGTCCTCTTCTAAGCTCATATCGTGAGCAAAAGGACGCATTATTAATCTTTTTTCTATATTAGACTCATTGATACTATATAACTTTTGAATACTTGATCCAGAAACATAATATCCTATATTTTTTCCGAAACCGGTTACTATATTATAGCCGCTATCTATCAATTTTTCACAGATTGCTTTGGATATTTCATATGCTTTTGCTTCATCTTTAAAATTATCCAAGCTTCCTGAAATAAAAATATTTTTACTAATTATTTTATCTTTTATTATCCTTAATATTTCTTCTATTTCATCTGAATCTTTTACTAAAAGGACTTTTATATTATATCTTTTTTCCAAATCTGATACAAAAAGAGCAAAATCTTTATTTTTTTCAGAATCATCTAGCATAATTGCATAGAAAGCCTTTTTATTTTTTCCAATATAAGAATTCAATTTTTGTATAGCTTTTAAAACTATCTCATCCTTAAAACTATAGCCTATAAATAAAAATGTATTAGTCATCAACTCACGTTGAAAAAAACTTAAAAATAATTCATGATTTAAATAGTAGTTCTCAATGTCAGCTTTAGAAATAACTATCTTATCTATATGTCCTATATCGCCATTTAATTTAAAAATATTAACACGATTCATTAAATTAACCGAGCTAAGGTCTTTTTCATCATGAATAGCATTTATATTTATCTGCTGATTTTCAAAATTCTTTTCTATTACTTTATCAAAATTAGTTGTCCAGACAGATTTGAATCCCATTTTAACAATAATATCTAATGCTTTACTGTTGTAATCAATTTTATTTATACGTTCATTTATTAATGAGTATAGTTCACTTTCTCCATATTCATTAATAAAATACTGAGCAAGTTGAAAATAATCTGAAACATCACTGATATTCAATCCTAATTTCTCAGCACATGGCTCTAAAAGATCAGACCATTTTGGAAAGTTTGCGTCTATACTAGTTCCTGCACCTAAAAAAAGCGAAACTTCTCCATTACAAAAAGAATCACTGATTCTTGAGATAAATGCTTTTTTATTCATTTAAATTTTTCTTCTAACGATAACTATTTATTATCGTTACCCTCCTTAATTCTAATATTTAATTGTATACATGTAATAAGTCTATACACTTTGCTATAAACTTCTCTTTTTAACTTACTTTTATTTATACTATTTAGTCATATAATTCACTTCTTTTTAATTGCCAATGGTATAGTTTCTCCTCTAAATTCGTCTAAACGAATATTTAAAGTTTCTGCAATTAATTTATTAGGATAATAGTATCCATATTTTTCATTCAATTTATATGCTAAATCCCTCGCTTTCACTTCTGAATGCTCTTCCAAGAGTCTAAAAGCATCATGCAGAAGTGTTGGAAAAGTAATTTGTTTAAACTCATCACCTATTTCTTTTTTTCTCCACCCACGATAACTTATAGATTTTTGTAATTTTTTAAACTGATCTAAATTAATTACTCTTAATTCAAATGCTCTCATTACAATCGCAGCAATAGACATATTCCATTCTCGTTTCAATGGAATATACTCTAACAAATTCCCATAATTTCTTTGAACTTTACAATTTTTAAATACATCTTTTGGCAATAAAAACGCTGAAGCAAACTGATTAGCTTCGTTTTCCATAGTTCTGTACTCATCATTACTTAAATCTTGTGGATTAACTTTATTTGCATGCATAATATAATGTCCTAATTCATGAGCCAATGTAAACTGCTCTCTATAAAAGTTAGTATTATCTATTACATTTAGCACAATATAGTATAATTTATTATTAACTTTTACGTACCCACTTCGTGCATCTACTTTATCTGATCCCAAATTTATATTAACTACAACAATTCCATGACGTTCCATTAATTCTACCATACTATTTATAGGGCCTGACCCTAATCCCCATTTATTTCTTAATTCAACTGCAGCCTGTTCAGGCAATATGTTATCCAAACAATCATTATCTAGCATATCTAATTCTGGGAAATCAATATAATCTTCAAAATAGTCTCTTAACATCGCTGCTAGTTTCTTATAAGTTTCGCTAGGCTGTTTTTCAGCTTGAGTAGAAGTTAATCTACTTCTATAAAACGTACCCTTGTTTTCATAAATAACTCGATCTGTTTCTAAGAAAAAATTCATAGGAAAATTTAATGTTCGTATTATCTTTTGTAACGATTCTAAACTTATATTAGACTGATTATGCTCATACTTAGAGATCATTTGCTTAGTGACACCTATATTTTCAGCTAATTCAGTCATCGTCATTTTATTAAAAATTCTAGCTTCACGAATTCTTTTTCCATTTATCTTTAATGACATTAGACATTACCTTTCTTCTGTTTTTCTTCTGTATTCTTTGGATTCCACTTAACCAGTGGAGCACTTTTTACTTCTAGGTTACTTGGTGTATCCAACATTTCTGGCATATTTTCTTGTTTTTCATCCAAATAGTCATCAATCTTTATTGCTAATCGTTCATTACCAGTATTATCCAAGAATGATATCGTTCCATCGATCGGTATACCATTAAGATATGAGTAGTGTATTACAGCTACTTTCTTCACAAGAGAAATATCATCTCCCATTATTTTTTTTGCCCTCATTTCCCTCATTTCATCTTCGATTAGTTCTAATTGTTCTACTTCACCATCTTCACAATATAATGTTAGCAGATATATATAATGAGTCCTATTTCCATTTTTTATTTTTTTCGTTACTATTTTCAAATTTTCCGTTGAGGAGAATATATACAACACTCCATTATCACGGTCTAGAATTAATGGTGCTCTCCAAATACCTCTATCCATTTTTATGTATAATAAATTAAATTTCTCGCAGTTTTTTTCTAAATATATCCCTATACTATTAAACCGTGTATCCCATGTTGCATTACTTAACCCATTTCTATAGGATGCTCCCCCTACCATTTCGGAGTAGTCTCCTTCTACATCCCTACGAGTAATCTTCATATAACCATTAATTCCCTCAATAAGCTCTTTTTTTAAATAATTAATATCGTGCATTATATATTCCCTCCTTAAACTTTTGGTTTACTTTTTTTTAAAAAAAACGAATACAATGGATTTTTTTATAAATAAAATATATCACAGTTTACTTGATTTATCAACTTTAATCCATAAATATTTATAAATAAAAGAGAATGAAAAAAATATATTTTCAGATAAATCTTAGAAAACAGTCATATTAAAAATCGCTAGAAATCAACGTTTTTTTAACGTATGGTTTGCTTCCTTTAGGGTAGACACAGAAATATGTAAATTCTGTATCTTACTCTGAAGAGAGTTTTTGTATTGTCAGGAAGAACAAAGTTCACATGGAAACAGCATCTCGAAGCTGTTGAACTGTGTTTGTCCGAAGATTATCCGTATACTACAGTAGCTAAAAAGTTTAACACCAGCTATTCTACATTAATAAATTGGATTAAGTCTTATAAAAAATAATGGTGTAGATGGATTACAAGAATCACATACATAGAGAAGATATACTCCTGAATTTAAACTCGCTACTGTCAATGATTACTTATCAGGAAAGTTTTCTTTATTAGAATGTTGCGAAAAATACCACATTTCTTCTGATTCTGTATTACGTAGCTAGATTTCAAAGTATAATGGAGAGATTATAAGGGGTGATAAGTAAAACAAATAACAATTCTTTAGTTATGAAAACAATTAAGGCAGCTATTGAAGCTAATCCAGGAGTAACTCCAATCTTACACAGTGATCGTGGTTTTCAATATACATCAAAAGAATATGTTCGTGAAGTTTCAAAAGCAAGAATTACACGTAGTATGTCACGAGTTGGACGCTGTATTGATAACGCACCAATGGAAAGTTTCTGGAGTCATTTTAAGGATGAATACTACTATGATTGTACTTTTATAACTTATGAAGAATTAGTAACAGGAATCGCCGACTATATTAATTATTACAATAATGAACGTTATCAATGGAATCTAAAAAACCTGACTCCGGTAGAATACCGAAATCAGGCCGCATAAAGTTTCACATATTTAATTGTCTACTTGACAGTGAGCACTCCACATTATAATTGATTTATTTCAGAATATTTAATTTAGTCTTTAGCTTCAATATCCTTCTCACTGAATTATCAATTTGTTTTTGTGATATATCTCCACGTTTTATTGCATCTTTGATAGCTGGTATTCCATTTTCATAATCATTACTTAGTAACATATCATTTCCAGCTTCGATCGCCATTACATCTATATTTGTATGCTGTTTCTGAGCAAAATTAGTCAAGGCTCCCATGCCTATATCATCTGTAATAATAACCCCCTTAAATTTCAATTCTTTTCTTAAAATTTTATGTATTGGTTTTGATACAGAAACTGGTCTATTTGCATCCAAACTATTAACAACAACATGTCCTACCAGTACTGAGTCAACTTTAGCTTTTATCCCTGTTTTAAATGATAGAAAATCATTTTTCTTAATCTCAGCTGCGCTACGATCATCACTTGCAAAGCCTGTGTGTGTATCTCCAGACGAGCCATACCCTGGAAAGTGTTTCAATGTTGCAGCTACTTGTTGCTTTTGAATTGCTGGTACGACCTTTGAAACATATTATGCTGTCAACTGATAATTCTGTCCCAGCGTTCTATCATATATAAAGCTATTTGGATCATTAGAAACATCTGCAACTGGTGCAAAGTCCCAATTAATACCCAAATTACGTAAAATTTCAGCTACACTACTGTATTCTTTCACTACTCTAGACATTCCAGATTGTTTATATACTTCTTGTGGGGAAGGAAACTTTCTTCCATTTGTTAATTGTGGACTTGTACTTAATCTAGAGACAGTCCCCCCTTCTTGATCAGTAGCGATAAATAATCCGTACTTACTAGCGTCTTGAAATTTTACATCTTTCTGTTTCATTGAATCTATATTCTGATTACTAAAATCTTCTCCAAATAGAACAATTCCCCCTAGATTATATTTTTTTATATCATTTGTCATCTTATTAGCATCGCCAGAACTAGGACTCATATACAATTGACCTATCTTTTCATCTAATGTCATTCCATTTACAATTTTCTGAATTTTTTTATCAGAAACATTCTTAGCGAATGCCTTATCTTGAAAAGATATCATACACGACAAACATATCGTAACTACTAACAAAAATTTTTTCACGTAAATTCTCCTTTTACATTGACAACTAAAAATAATAGTAACACAAGATTATATACCCTAAATAAAAATATGTATCTTAAATAATATCTTTATAAAAAAATGCCAATATTATCCAATTTTGCCAATCTAGACACAGGACCAATTTTCTAATTTATGCAAATTTAGCGCTTACTTGCATAAATTTTTATATTTCTTCGGTGTCTAAATACGCAAATAACTAAAACAAGCCTATTATTACTTTATGGTTGTGATAATAGACTTTACTTTAATTACTTGCACTTTATAATTTGACATTCCTATTTTTCGATATACGAATTAGCACCTATTTATATCTTATTTTTAATTAATAATAAATAAAAAACCAGTAGCTTTTTACGCTACTGGCAAATTAATTCTGGCAGACTTTTGGCAAACTCTTGGTAATCAACTACGTTTTTATACCTTGTTTTTCGTAGATCTACCTTTTTTAAAAGCTTGATTTATAGGCTTTTCCTCACCAAGTTATATATTCATTATTCCCATTCAATAGTTGCAGGTGGCTTAGAAGTGATGTCATACACTACACGGTTAACGTGATCTACTTCGTTTACGATACGTACTGAAATTTCTTGCAATACATCCCATGGAATTTGTGCAAAGTCAGCGGTCATACCATCGATAGAAGTTACTGCACGAATACCAACTGTGTAGTCATAAGTACGACCGTCACCCATAACACCAACAGAACGAATACCTGGTAATACTGTAAAGTATTGCCAAATTTCCTTATCTAAACCATGTTTTGCGATTTCTTCACGTAAGATAAGATCAGAGTCACGTACAATTTCAAGTTTTTCTTCTGTAATTTCACCAATTACACGAATACCTAAACCTGGACCTGGGAATGGTTGACGCCATACTAATTCATGTGGCATTCCAAGCTTTTCACCAAGTTCACGAACTTCGTCTTTAAATAAAGTATTCAGTGGTTCGATTAATTTAAATTGAACATCTTCTGGTAATCCCCCAACGTTATGGTGAGACTTAATTGTTTGAGCAGTATCTGTACCAGATTCAATGATATCTGTATACAAGGTACCTTGTGCCAAGAATTCAATTCCTTCTAGTTTAGCAGCTTCATCATCGAAAACACGAATGAATTCATTACCGATAATCTTACGTTTCTTTTCAGGATCAGATACACCTGCTAATTTGTTCAAGAAACGTTCTTTAGCATCAACTTTAATAATATTCAAACCAAACTTGCCACCCAAGCTATCCATAACTTGTTCAGCTTCGCCTTTACGTAACAAACCGTGGTCAACAAAAATACTTGTTAATTGATTACCGATAGCCTTGTGTAGTAATACACCTACAACAGATGAATCTACCCCGCCAGATAATCCAAGTAAGACTTTCTTATCGCCAACAGTTTCACGAATCTTTTGAATTTGCATGTCGATAAAGTCGTCCATAGACCAGTTGCTACGAGCTTGACAAACGTCGAAAGCAAAATGACGTAAAATATCGTTACCATATTCTGTGTTACGTACTTCTGTATGGAATTGTAAGCCGTAGAATTTCTTAGCATCGTTAGCCATTGCAGAAATTGGGCAGTTATCACTAGTTGCTGTAACTTCAAATCCTTCTGGAACTTGTGTTACTAAGTCACCGTGACTCATCCATACTGTTTGAGTTTCTGGTAAGTCTTTGAACATTACATTTTCTTGGTTCTTAACTGTAATAACAGCCTTACCATATTCCTTGTTATCAGCACTTTCTACCTTACCACCTGGTAAGTTGTGTGCCATTAATTGCATACCATAACAGATACCTAAAATAGGAATACCTAATTCAAAAATTTCAGGATCAATTTGGAAAGCACCATCATCATAAACACTGTTAGGACCGCCAGAGAAAATAATTCCTTTTGGATTCATTTCTTTAATTTGAGCGGCTGTAAGCTTATGTGATAGTAATTCAGAGTAAACACCGAATTCACGAATACGACGTGTAATCAATTGGTTATATTGACTACCAAAGTCTAAAACGATAATTTTATCAAATGTTTGCATATCAACATTAGCCAAGTCTTTCACCTCATCTTAAATTTCATTATGCTTTGTACCTATTATACATAGTTAGCAATAGTTGAGCAATGTTTTAAACCATAACTCATCACTAACTTAGTATTTTCTCAAAAACAACTCATTTACTACATGATTATTCGTCTTATGCATGATCAAATCAGCTCGATTACGTGTTGGTAGGATGAATTCCCGTAAGTTCTTAAGATTTATTGTCTTCCAAATATTTTTAGCCATCTTAATTGCTTGTTTTCGATCACCAATTGCATAAGGATAATAATAATTCGTAGGATCCTTAAAAGCTGTATCTAATAAAGTCTCAAATCTTTCTAGATACCATTCTTCAATTAAACATTCTTCAGCATCTACATAAATTGAAAAATCAAAGAAATCACTCACATAAATTTGTTGGTTAGTTGGCAATTGTAAAACATTAATCCCTTCAACGATTAAAATATCTGGACTCTCTACTGTTTCATATTGTCCTTTTACAATATCATAGACTTTATGTGAGTATACTGGTGCTTTAGCAGGTAAATTATTCTTAACGTCATTTACGAAACGCAATAATCTTCTCATATCATAACTTTCTGGGAATCCTTTTCTTTCCATTAAGTTACGTCTCTTCAATTCTTGATTAGGATATAAGAAACCATCCGTTGTAATAAGCTGGACTTTCTTATCTGGATAGACTTCACTTAATAAGCTTTGTAGTAGACGAGCAGTTGTACTCTTACCTACCGCAACTGATCCCGCTATTCCTAGAATAAATGGTACCTTTTGTGCTTTTACTCCTAGAAACTCAGACTGGCTATCTTGTAGCTCTTGATGTGAGTCTAAGTGTATTCTTAATAGATGTACTAGTGGCATATAAATATCTTGCACATCTTTCAAGGAAATTTGGTCATTTAAAGATTTTAAATTCAATAATTCTTCTTCGGTTAATGGAACAATGTGTTCTTGATAGAAATTGCTCCATTCATCGCGTTCAATTTTATAATAATTTAGTCTATTTTCCATATTTTTTCTCACAACTGTATATTTTTTAACTTCATCATTATATCATATTATTTTATAATAATATTACGCTTTCAAAAAGCTGATAACAAATTTAAAGGTGGTCTATATGACAAATCTAGTTTTATTTGGAGATAGTATTACCGCTGGCATGACTGACGGCTATCCTTCTCCAATATTTTCTAATGAAATCAGAAAATATTTTCCAAATATTGAAATTCTAAATCGAGGAGTTCCAGGAGATCGTACTGACTTGGCGCTTTCACGTATTCAAGCTGACATACTTCAAAGTAATCCTGATATAGTTACTATTTTCTTTGGTACAAATGATGTAACAGCTGAAGGTCCTGATTATCAAACTTTTATCGCTAATATTAAAGAAATGATAACTTTAATTGGAACTCAAAAATGTATCCTTATTACTCCTGGGATTACTGGACCTAGCTTACAAGATTTTTATCCTAATCAAAAGTTATCCCAGTATGCTCAAGGACTTGTAACATTAGCTGAAGAACTTAACGTTGCTTGTTATGATTGGCACAGTGTCGCTACTGAATATAAAGCTAGTGAGTTACTACAAGCTGATGATATTCACTACTCTAAAAAAGCTTACGAGCTACTAGTTCAAGGGTTGGCTCCTTTAATCGAGACCAAGAATAAAATCAGTACAGAAAATAGAGAAAAAGATCTATTAAAAAAATAATAATAGTGAATAAATAGCACTTACTCAAAACAACCGAGTAAGTGCTATTTCTATAAACTACCTTTTTATTTTCTTATCTTATAAGATCTTAGCTAAGAAATCTTTAGCACGTTCAGAAGTTGGATGTTCGAAGACTTCTTCTGGTGTTCCTACTTCTTGTACGTATCCATCTGCCATAAACCAGATTTGGTCGGCAACTTCTTTAGCAAAGCCCATTTCGTGTGTTACAACTACCATCGTCATTCCTGAATCAGCCAAGTCACGCATAACCTTCAATACTTCCCCTACCATTTCTGGGTCTAACGCACTTGTTGGTTCATCAAATAGCATTACTTCTGGATCCATCGCCAAAGCACGAGCTATCGCTACACGTTGCTTTTGACCACCAGATAAACTATCTGGGAATTGATTTGCTTTATCAGCCAATCCAACTTTAGCTAGTAATTCTTTTGCTGTCTTTTCTGCTTGTACTTCATCAACGTTCTTAACTTTCATTGGAGCCAACTTAATGTTTTCCAATACACTCATATTAGGGAATAAGTTAAAACCTTGAAAAACCATGCCCATTTTTTCACGTAAGCTATCTAATTCCTTTTCAGAAATATGAGTTAAGTCTTTTCCTTCAAAAATTACCTTACCACCTGTTGGACGTTCCAACACATTCAAGCATCTTAAAAAGGTACTCTTACCAGAACCAGAAGGACCGATTACACAAATAACCTGACCTTGTTCTACCGATTCAGAAATATCTTTAAGAACGAGATTATCTCCAAACTTCTTTTGAAGATTTTGTACTTCAATCATCTTTTTGTTACTCATGTTTCATCTTCCCTTCAAAGTAATTCAAGCCTTTAGATAATGTAAAGGTTAGTACAAAGTAGATTACCATTGTGATAGCCAATGGAGCTACACCTTTATAAGTAGCAGATTGAACTAATTGTGTTTGATACATCAAGTCACCTACACCGATAACTGATACAATTGAACTTTCCTTGATCAAGGTAATAAATTCATTACCTAAAGCTGGCCAAATATTCTTAATTGCTTGTGGAATAACAACATATTGGTATGTTTGCTTTTGACTCATACCTAAACTTCTTGCAGCTTCAGTTTGACCAATTGCGATTGATTCAATACCTGAACGAATAACTTCAGCGACATAAGCACCGGAGTTTAGAGATACAGCGATAATACCAGCTGCCAAAGCAGGTAATGATTGAATAACTGCGCCAATTCCGAAGTATACAAACATTACTTGTACCATTAATGGAGTACCACGAATAAATTCAATGTATGCAACTGCTAAACCGTGTAAAAGCTTGTTGTGACCTAAACGCATTAAAGCAAGAATGATACCTAAAACAAAACCAATTAATACAGATACAACTGTGATAATTAATGTATATTCAATACCTTTTGCGAAGTATGTCCAGTAACTAGCCATTGTGTTGTGCTTGCTAGATTGCTTCATATACTTAGCTGCTTCTGGAACGTATTCTTTGTCTAATAAATCTTGTTTCTTAATATCAGCAATTGTCTTGTTAGCAGCTTGAGTTAAAGCTGTTGCTCCTTTAGGGAATGCCATTGCAGCCCCTGTTTCATTAACGTCAACACTTACTTTAGAGTTAAATGTATATAAGTTAGGGTTGTTTTGAACGTAAGCCTTAGCTGTTGGTTCTTCCATCAATACCCCGGATACCTTACCAGATTGTAAAGCAATGATTAAGTTGTTTAACTTAGCTAACCCTTTAACTGTTGCTCCAGGGAATTGTTGCTTAATCAAATTGTATTCCAAAGTACCATTTTGAGCACCAACTGTTTGACCTTTAAAACTTTCCTTAGATGTGTATTTACTCTTATCTTTCTTGTTGATAACAATGTACTTACCACCAGAGTAGTAAATGTTAGAGAAATCAACACTCTTACGACGTTCTTCAGTTGGGTTCATCGCAGAAATGATTGTATCGATCTTACCTGTTTCAAGCGCAACTAGTAAGGAATCGAAGTTCATATTCTTAATAACTAACTTAACGCCTAAATCTTTAGCAAATTTCTTAGCAATTTGAATATCAATTCCGACATATTCAGTCTTGCCATCTTGCTTAGTAGTAAATTCGTAAGGTGGATAATCGGCACTTAAACCAACTACCAATGTTCCCTTTTCTTTTACCTTTTTCAATGAATCATCTGTTGTCTTAGCTGTATCAGCGGAAGAACTGCTAGAAGTTGTATCAGCAGTAATCGCAGCAAATGGTGTAACTACCATCATGAGTACAGCTAAAAGCATTAATATCTTCTTAAAAATTTTCATACTCATAATCTCCCTCGTTAATATAATCTATAGTTTTCAAGTTGATATGATTAGTATACTTTCTATTGTTTATTTATGCAAGTATTTTTTGTAATTTTGTATATTTTATTCATAATTTATGTTTAAATTGCATTTAAAATGAATAAAATACATTTATGTAACAGTTTTCTATAAAACAAAAACACCAATGAGCTTGTTTATCTACAAAACTCATTGATGTCTCTTTAACTATTTCATTTTATGTTTCTTTGATGAAACTTGATAGAAGATGAATGCCACTAATCCGAAGAAGACTGGACCAGCAATTGTCCAGAAGGCTGTTTCAAAGTCACCATCCAAAATTGGTTGAACACAAGTAAAGATAATACCTGCTGATAAGATAATTTCAATAATAATTACTAATAAATTAGTCCAGAATGGATTCTTAAAGGCTACAAATGTATGTTCAATCTTCTTTTTCTTAAAGAATGGGAATGCCCCAACTAAGAATAGATATGGGAAACTAGTAGATACATTTGCCATATCAGTTAAGATTAAATAGAATCTTTGAGCTGCAGATCCACCAAAGGCTACCAAGAAGATAATTACACAAACAATAATTGCTTGTAACCACATTGCATTGGCTGGCATATTGTGTTTGTTAAGGCGAGTTAATTTTTCAGGCCATAATCTCTTATCTGAACCTAAAATAAATGACTTGATTGGTGAGTATAAGAGGATGAACATTGCACCTAAAAATCCTAGAACTTGTGTCAAAGCTACAAATCTTGTAATTAACATACCTGTTGTATGAGATGCAGCTGCTGACCAACCTAATGAGTGTCCTAAGTAGACACCTAATTGGCTAAAGACAATATATGTGATATTACCTAAGTTTACCCCATGCTTAGCAACAACAGAGTTATAGTTAACACTGAAACCAATCATAAAGATCATAATTACATATGCACCGATTGTAAATAAACTAGCAATAATTAAGCCACGTGGGAAAGTCTTTTCTGGCTTATCCATACTATCAGTTACACTACCTAAAGATTCCATACCACCATAAGCAAAAATTGCATAAACAACGAATGAAATAATAGCGATTGGTGTTTGGAATTGTGGATTAGGTGAAGTAATAAAATCTTTCATTCCATGGATAGGTTGAGCTAGTTGACCATGATTAGCAAAAATAATGATTAAACTAGCAATTAAAAAGATAATATTAGTTGCAACTGTAAAAATTCCACCTAAAGAACCAACTTTAGAAATTGAATCCATTCCTTGTGTGGTAAAGAATGTTGAAATTAAAATGAATAAAATCCCTAAAATACCAATAACTTCAGTGGAAGATAAACCTAACATTGACCAATGTTGTGTGGTATCTTTACCAAAAATCAATGCAGAGAATGTTATCCAGATACGTGAAGCTGTTGATACCATCCAGACAATCCAAGATGCTAACCAGATAAAGGTTCCAATGAAAGCTGCACGTTCTCCGATTGATTCAGCTAACCAGGAATAAATACCACCTTTAGCATCTTTAAATGCAGAACCATATTCTGCCATCATTAAACCACAAGGGAAGAAGAAACATACCCCTGCTAAAATATACCAAATAATACTACCGTAACCCATTTGTGCATAAGCATTAGATACATTACCAAAGCCAAAGATAGCGGTAATAATCATCATGACTAAGCCAAATGTCGTGATTTTCTTTTTATTTTCTTCCAAAATCTCCACTCCATCTTATGTATATTTATTAACTACTAAAGTATATTCTCTTTTATGCAATTTGTATTAATTATGATAGATTTTTTATCATTTTATAATAAAAATTCATTTTTATACCATAAATTTGAATTTTAAAACATAATATTCGTGGTATATTCGTATAATTTATGATTATTCATTGTTTTTTAATTGTAAAAAAATTCATTCTTTCTAAAATTCGTCTAACTTGAAAAATATACCTGTTTCCTGTATGTTTTATTATTATGAAGGAGTGAATATATTTTGGATATTAATAAACATCAACAATGGTTAGTTAAATTCTATGAAAAAAGAGATTGGTTTAAGTATCCACCTCAAGATCGAGTTAATTACATTACAGAAGAACTTGGAGAATTATCTCGTGCTGTTCGTACAATCGAAGTCGGACGTGATCATCCTGGCGAAAAAATCCTAAATCAAGCTGAAAAAGAAGATAATTTAAGAGAAGAAATGGCAGATGTTATTGATCAGGTATTGGTATTGGCTGCTAAATATGACATTAAACCTGATGAATTACTTGAATATAGCGAAAACAAATTAAAGAAACGTTTTAATATGGATATTTAATATATGAAGAAAAAAACCTTATTTTTTCTTGTCGCTTTATTTAATCTAGCAGCTAACTATGCCCATCCAGTTACACCTACATATTTTAAGATGCTTCATCTTGACAATTCCGTCTTTGGAACGGCCTTTGCTGTAATGTCCTTTGGTATCTTTATCGCCTCTCCATTTTGGAGTAAAATTGCGGGTTTGGTTAACTCAAAGTCTGTTATCGCAATTGGTTGTATCGGCTATGCCGTTGCACAATTCTTATTTGCTATCGGACATACAACAAGCCTTATCTTAATTGGACGCTTACTTGCTGGGTTAGCATGTGGTGCATTTTTCGTAGGTGTGCTTAACTATATTGTTAATCTATCCAGTGAAACAAATCGAGGCGCTAACCTAACTCTTAATGCTACTATTCAAACTGTTGCTAGTGCTTTAGGTTATTTTGTCGGTGGAATGCTTGGTGCGTATAATGTTTATCTATCTTTTGCAGTTCAAGTTATTCAACTAGCTTTAGTCGGAATATTATTCTATCTTTTACTTGAAAAAGATTCTCAAAACACTGATAGTTTGCAATTATCTCTTATATTGAAGGAATCAAATCCACTCAAACGTCTCGAAGATGGACGTTTATTTATGAATAAAGCTTTTGCCTTATTATTCTCTGTTTCGATCTTACTATATTTAGGATATACTGCCTTTGATCAAAGCTTTAACTACTATTTAAAAGATATCTTCAATCTTTCTAGTAGTTTTAATGGGATCTTTAAGGGAGCTATCGGTATTATTTCTTTAATTGTTAATACTTCAATTGGTTTGTACTTGATGAAAAATACTAAAATTAGTAAAAGTCTAATCTATGTACTATTAGGTGCTTCAACTTTAATGGTGCTTATCTTATTTAGCCATCATTTAATAGCTTATATTATCAGTAGTTGTATATTTTATGGTTTCTATGCTTTGAGCACTCCATTACTTCAAGATTTAATTACACAAGAAGCTCAAGTTGAGACCCGTAACTTAGTATTAGGATTCTATCAATCAACACAATCATTAGGACAAATCTTAGGTGCTTACTTAGCTGGAATTATTTATAATTTCAGCCCACAAGCTCCATTCTCATTAGCTTTTCTTGCCCTACTAGGAGCATTTCTTTGTTCGATTTTTTATCAAAAAATATAGAATTTAACACAATAAAAAAGCAATTTTGAAAGAGATTCAACTCAATCAAAATTGCTTTCTTGCTATATACGCTTTATTTTTCCTTCCTATAATTACTCCAACTTCTCAACCTAAACATCAATCTAGCCAGATGTCGCATTCCCAACTTGATGAAAAACACTGGTAAAAATCTTGGTGACATACAATTCTTTAATTTCATTTGCTTAATAGCTTCATTGATTGTTTTATTTTTTAATAATTCATTAGATTTACGTACTTTAGAACTATAGTCACTATTATCACCATAGTTAAATATTTCTCTAACCATCATGATATTCATTTGAATTACTGCATATTGATAAAATGCTTGCTTCAATTCTGGAATATTATTGAAGATATCCTTTTGTACAACCTCTAAAGACTCCAAATATCCAGGAATCTTACTTTGTTTGTTTTTCCCTCTCATTACTGAAACATTATCGATTGAGTAATGATATAGAATTGTATTATCAGAGGTTATCTTCTTACATTTTTGCACATATCTTACCAGAAACTCACTATCTTCTGATAATTTCAAATCTTCATTAAACCTTACATTGTTCTCATGTACTGTTTCAGTTCGATAGGCTTTTCCCCAAACCGTCATATATTTAGTTGGATTGCTCAACATTACAGATAAAGCTTCAACCCTAGTATTAGGTACTTCTGCTAGTAATACTGGAGCATTGCCATGTTCAAAGTTGAATATCACCAAATCACTATTGCTTTGTGCAACTATATTTTTTAAATTCTTTAATGATCCTTCTACATAATAATCATCAGAATCTAAAAATAAGAGATACTCACCTTGCGCTTGATTAATTCCCTTATTTCTTGCGAAAGATACGCCACCAATTGTACTAGTAAAATGGATATTACCATTATCTTTCATAAAATCATGGACTAATTCAACCGTTCCATCTTGAGAACCATCATCGACTATGATGATTTCGTATTCTGATTTATCTAGCTGTTTCGTAACACTTTCAATCGCCCTAATAATTGTCTTTTTCGAATTATACGTAGGTATTATAAACGAAAATGTGATACCCATATTTCCACATCCTATTCTTTTGCCTTGATAAAATAAAAAGCCAGCAAAATTTGCTAGCTCTTCTCCCCTTATTAGTAACTCTTAAAAGCTATTTTCATATTTCTTATTAAAAAATTTAGCTTTTAAGAACGCTGTGCCTTTTTTCCACCAATTTACTCCCTCTACATATACAATTGGTAGCTCTTTGACACGTTTCTTATCAATAACACCATTTTCAAATTGTTTTTCTAGCCAAACGTTAAAGATAATTTCACTTACACGTCCATAGAAACGTTGCTGGAAAGCATCCAAATTTTGTGTTCCCAGACGTTTTTCAAGTTCAAATAAGATATCAAATAACCATGTGCAATAGGCGTCTAACAAATCTTTTCTCATAATAACCATATTAAACATATATCCTGAAGTCTTATTTATTACCTTCTCATATGTATCAGCATATTCTGGATATTTTTCCTTAATAATATCGGAAGTTACATCTAGCTGGTTTGAATAATGTGTATGCTCATAATGTGAATATAGAGTTTCAATATAGTATCTTCTCTTTCTAGGTAATATCACATCATACTTATCTAGCATTGGTTCTAATTCAGCTTTTGTAACAAGCCAATTAAGCCTATCCTTACCATGATGATAATTCTTTCCACCAAAATGACGTCTATAATGAGCTAAACCAATATATTCAGCATCTACATGTTTCCAAGCCCAATATAGAGCTGTTAATTCACTATATCTATCATTTTTATCAGAAATATTATCTCCAACATTATCTTTTTGATATCCCAAGTCTTTATCTTTATTCAATTCGGCACCTACATGGATTGGTAGATATAAATCATCTGTAGGCATTTTATATTTCTTGTGAGTAGCAATTACTACTTCTACCTTTTTTTCCAAGAGATTTCTCCTCACTTAGATATACAAATAATATAAATAAAATTTCACTAAGAAATCTATTCTGTAATCAATTTCATAAAATTAATTACTACCTTTACTACTATATCATAATATTAGCAAATTGTATTTAAAAAATTTTGTCATGGGTATTATTCTTTAAACTTTATTAAAGTCCATTTCACTAATTCCTATAAATTTAGTAGTATATAGATATTACGAAAGTGAGGTATTTTATGCGAAATTTTTTATCATTACTTGGTAAGATCTTCTTGTTTATTGTTTTTATCGTGTTATCACAGTTGCCATTACTACTTATTGAGAGTCATTATTCAATGGGGATCATCACACCACTCGTTATCCTCTGTTATTTAATATTAATTGTAATCCTGTTTTATATCGTTAAACGTGTAAAAGGTGAATCACCGTTTAAAAAAATCACAGGGAAAAATGTTAGATTCATTCTTGCAGCTTATGTTGTTATGATTCTCGCTAAGGGTATTTTATTAACTTTAATGACAAAAGTTTATCATCAAACAACGAGTGCTAATGATAAAGCTCTTAATGCTTTAGTTACTGATAGAACTGCTATATTAATGACTATATTAGTTGTTGTTTTGGTCCCTATTACTGAAGAATTGCTTTATCGTGGTGTATTTACGAGTTTCTTCTTTAAAAACCAGCCATTTTGGCAAGTAGCTATGAGTGGGGTTATCTTTGGTTTAATGCATTCTAGTACAAATTTCATCTCCACTCTGGTTTACGTTACAATGGGATGGATTTTAGCTTATGTCTATGTACATACTAAAAATCTTTCTAACAGTTTAACCCTTCATATTTTAAATAACGCTCCGTTTATTGCGGTATTATTCAATTAAAAATGAGGCTGGGACTCAAATCCCAACCTCATTTTTATTTATATAGTTCATATGGCACTTCGACATATTTTTCTTGGCCTTCTTCTACTTCAACTTGTCCGTTCATTAAATCAACAATTGTCGCAGTAAAAGGTTCAACTTCTGGTGTATCAACATAAACTACTGCTGTGACATCAGTCATAAATACCGTATCACTTACATTTACCTGATTATTTTCAAGATAGTTCTGCAGTTTACCCCAGGCAGAGTAGCTAACTTTTAATGATAATTCTGTTTGAACTACTTTTCTTACTACCCCAACATGTTCAATCGCATTAGAAGTCGCATTACTATAAGCTCTGATTAGACCACCAGCGCCAAGTTTGATACCACCGAAATATCGAGTAACCACTGCTGTGACATTATGCAATTCAAGATTCTTCAAAACTTCTAGAATTGGCACTCCTGCTGTTCCGGAAGGCTCACCATTATCACTTTCACGTTGAATTTCATCATTCAATCCAATCATATAAGCAAAACAATTATGTGTAGCCTTACGGTGTTTAGTCTTAATCTCATCTATAAACGCTCTGGCCTCTTCTTCTGTCTCAGTTCGCGCCAAAGAACAGATAAACTCTGATTTTTTTATTTCAATCGTTGCTTCGCCGTTTTCTTTAATTGTTAGATATGGTTTCTTCAAAGTTGACTTCCTTTTCTAATAATTATTTTTTAGATATTCACGCACAGAAATCAAGTCATCCAAAATAGCCACTGTCGTTTTTCTTTGTTCTTCCGTTGGTTGGATGATATCAGGAACCATGATTACTGGGATTTCAGCATTATTAGCAGCTTTAATTCCATTAAATGAGTCTTCGATTACTATCGTCTTTTCTTTGGCAGGTGCCCCACTCTTCTTCCAAGCCTTATTAAATATATCTGGTGCTGGTTTAGCCTCAGCTACATCATCTGCAGAAATAATCGTCTCAAAAGAAGCTGGATCAACATCTGTATGTTCTAAGAAAAATTCGATTTCACTCTTGTAGTTACTTGAAGCTAAAGTATAAGCAATGTCATTTGCTTGAAGATATTGTGATAGCTCTACGAAACCTGGTTTTAATTTCAATTCTCCTGCTTCAACTAAAGGATGAACATTTTCTTCACTAATACGCAAAAAGTCATCAATGAGTTGAGCATCGCCACCATAATCTTCAATCATTTGTGCTCTCATCGCATCTGTTCCAGCACCAATAAACTGCTTGTAATAAGCCAATGAGTAATCCATGCCAAGCTTATCAGCAGCTATTTGATTAGCTTCATAATAAACCTTTTCTGAATCAAAAATAACGCCGTCCATGTCAAATATTACTAAATCCAAATTCATAGTCCTACCCTTCCATGATTAATATCTAAAAGTTACTATTATCATTCTAACAAATTTCACTAGAAAGGTCGCAGGATATGTTCTATTCGTTATTTTTTACTGTCATCACGCAAGATAATTGCCAAAATTAATCCTACAATTTCCAAGATGCAGAAAAATCCAAAGGCATAGTGATAACCAATTATTTCACTTAATGTGTGTCCGCCAGCTACTATAATAATCATCGCCAAAGCTACCCCTAGACTACCTAACAACTGACGTACAGTCGTAGTTATCGCAGTTCCATGAGGAATCATATTTTCAGGAAGTGAGTTGGCTCCCATAGTTGTAGCTGGCATCATGACAAAGGCGTTACCTCCTTCAATGATACAGGCAATTAGGATCATTTCCAGTACATTTAGATGGTAGCTGAAGATAAATAGAATTGCCCAACCTACAACTAGCATTACCATACCTATCAGCAGTGTAATTTTAAATCCTACTTTGTCAGCTAAACGACCGGAAACTAGATTCAAAATACTCAATAAAGCTGCTGGTGGAACTAATGCTAAACCTGATACTAACGGATTAACATGCAAAATTCTTTGATAATACAATGGATATACGATTGTTACTACAATTAATGAAATGTAAGCAAAACCTGTTAATAGAACGCCAATATCAAAGTTAGCTACTTTCAAAACTCGCAATTGAAGCAAGGGATCCTTAACTCTAAATTGACGCAAAATAAAGGCTATAAACAAGATTACACTAACAATTAAAATCAAATATAATGGCAAAGTTAACTGCTTAGTGCCTAATTCATTTACAAAATACAATAATCCGATAAAGCTAAGTGAATAAATAACGGAGATGAAGTCTAACTGGCTTTCTTTACGTTCCATTACATCGCGCATATTAAAGATCGCACTGACAAAGATTAACGCAATTACTAACAAGAAGAACCAGAACAAGCCTTGCCAACTAATATAATTTAAAATAATACCAGAAATAATTGGACCACAAGCTAAGGCTGATCCCATAACTAAGCCAGCCAATCCCATGACTTCAGCGCGACCTTCTTTAGCGGTAATTGTCATTAAGACTGATTGATAAGATGGAAATAAAATACCTACCGCAACTGCTTCTAGACCTCTTCCTAGTAGAGCGATTGGAAAATTAGGAGCTAAAATAATCATTAATGTTCCTAATTCGAAGATTGCTAGTACTGTTAAGTACATTTTCTTAAAAGATAGATTGTTCAACAACCAAGGACTAACCGGCATCATGATACACATAATTAGCATAAAACCGGTTGTTAGCCATTGAATCGTTGGTGCATCTACATTGAAAAACTTCATTAAAGTAGGATAAGCTGTCGATAAAGAAGACTGACTAATCGACATGGTAAAAGTTCCTAACAATAAAGTAAATACAAAAGCTTTTCTTTGGGCTTTAGTCATCATATATTCTCAACTCTCTTCAATAAATTTTACACTATTATCATAGTTCTATTTAGAAATTTTGTAAATTAGTAATTTTGTAAATAAAATCTTTTTTATTCTTATTTTTAAATGTAAACGGTTCCCAACGACGATAATTTTATGCTATAATTTATATGAATAGAATAGCTTTTTAAGGATGGTGATAATTATGAACGGTAAGACTTTACGATTATTATTTTCAGTTGGTATTATGGCTTTTGTCCTATTTTCTGGTTATCTGGGCGAGTACGATGCTAAAAAATACATCGATATTATCCTTCTAATCATCGCCTTGCTTATTATTCCTAGACCTAAGCTTTCTTTCAGATTATAATAAACACGTGGAAGTTGGATATAAATTCAACTTCTTTTTTGTTATACTATTTTTCAAGAAAGAAGTGATCTACTACATGAACGAACTTACTAAATTATCCAAAATTAAAGCATATACTAAATCTAAGCTTGGAGCCGATAAAACTGGACACGGCTGTGATCATATTAAACGCGTTGTAACTATGGCAAAAAAAATTCTAGAAAGTGAATCTGCCGATAAGTTAGTTACACTAGCTGCAGCTTATTTACATGACACGATTGATGATAAACTTGTCTCTGATCCCAAAGTTGCCTTGGCTGAACTTCAAGAGTTTCTAGCATCTTTGGAATTTACTTCAGCACAGATTGAAGAAATTAGCTTTATCATCACACATATGTCTTTTGCACATTCTCTACAAGATGATGACTTCCAACTTCCCCTATCCGGACAAATTGTACAAGATGCAGACTGGCTAGATGCGATTGGCGCAATTGGCATTACTCGAGCAATTTATTACGGTGGTCATCATGGCGAAAAAATCTATAATCCGGCATTAGCTCCACGCACCAATATGACTAGAGAAGAATACCGTAACCTTGATGATGAAACTATCATTAACCACTTTTACGAAAAGCTCTTGAAGTTGAAAGATATGCTAAATACTCCAACTGCTAAGAAGATTGCGGAGCATCGCCAACAAGTCATGCTTGATTTTCTAACTGAATTTAAAAATGAATGGAATTCTCTTGCTTAAAATTCTTGCCTTAGAGTCTACTCCAAGGTGTAAACTTTAAACAGTAAGAATTATAGATGAGGTAATTAATATGAATATCAAAAAAGTTAGTGAACAGTTAGAGATCACCCCTGATACTATCCGCTATTACGAACGCATTGGACTTGTTCCACCTATTAATCGCAATAAAAATGGTGTACGTGATTTTACCGACTTAGACATCCAAAGATTAAACTTCATCAAATGCATGCGTCATGCTGGTTTATCTATCGAAAGTCTCCACGAATATATGCATCTTTATTCATTAAATGACGATCGTACCATTCCAGCACGTAAAAAGATCTTGGAAGAAGAAGCTGAAAAATTAGATAAAAGAATTGCTAGCCTTCAAGAAACTAGAGCCTATTTGCAACATAAGATTAATGTCTATGACTCACAACTTACCCAAGCAACAAATGATTTGAAACTATCGGAAGAGTAACAAATACCCCATGAAATCCAGCCGATTCCATGGGGTATTTCTCTATCATTTACGTTTATGTTTTACTACTGTGAAGAAGTGGAGTGTGATTGCTAATAAAATAAAGAATATCAAGACAAAGGAAATATAATTTGTCCAAAAGCTAAGTGCTTGTCCTAATAATTTTAATATTCCTGCTTGAATTACCATTGTTATTAATGCCACCGCTGCTACAATAAAGAACAATTCAATATAACGTTTCAAGGTTTGGTCATCCTTTCTCTGTGTTCGATTAATCTTGTTGCCTAATTTTTCTAGCTCTGTCTGCTTTTTATCAGTTAATTGTTTTAAACCATAAGTTGCGGTTTGAACCCCTTCACCTAATTTAATTAGGCCAGCTGTTGTCATCGCCTTATCCATTGTTCTAAAAGCTGAGTCTGTCATTCCAGTTAGCATATTTTCTGCTTTACCTATGTAACAATTCGTCAATGTAACGTAATGCTTGTGTGCGAATTCTGGAATAGGATGTGGATCACCTTTTCGATCAAAACGTAAAACTTCTTGTCTAATACAGTCTAAAAAGTTCTTCATTACTCCAGATAGTCCACCCCAGTAAGTAGGAGCTGCTAGAACCCATACATCAGCTGCCTTGAGCTTTTCAATTATTAAGTCTAATGTTGGATTATCTTCACCTGGAACACGTGGCTTAATTTGATAGTCATTCAAGTTAAGTAACTCTACTTCATTTGAAGCTTCAACTCCATTAAGAACTGCATCTAGCATCATTCTAGTAACTCCATTACTCTTGTGTGAGCCTAAAATACCTAGTACTTTCAAAAAAATCACGTCCTATTAATGTTACTTTTTTCATTATAACACTAATTAGACGTGATCTTTTTAATTTATCCTATACCCAATGATTGATTGGTCCGAATTTATGACCTACTGCAATTTCATTTTTAATTGCATCATGAGTATATTTTTTAGCTATTTTAATTGCTTCTTCAATGCTTGCTCCTTTGGCAAGTTCTGCAGCTATACATGCTGAGTAAGTATCGCCAGTTCCATTGATATGTTCTGTATCGATATACTCATCTTCTAACCAGAAATTCTTACCATCTTCGAGCAAAACATAATCTTTAACAGTTTCAGAGCTACCATTATGTTCACCCTTAATGACTACATTTTTGGCACCCATAGCTTGTAACTTTTTAGCTGCTTCAATAATTTCATCTTCATTTTGGAGTTCAGACTCTACTAACTTTTGTGCTTCATAGAAGTTAGGTGTAATCACAGTTGCCAATGGAATCAATTCATCGCGCACTGTCTCATATGCTTCTTGTTCCAGTAACATTGCTCCATGCTTAGTAATGATAACTGGATCGACAATTAGTGGCCCAAAATCATATTTTTGATAACTTTCAATTACAGCATGAATCGTCTTAGTATCTGTCAACATGCCAGTTTTAGTTGCCAAAATTTTTAAATCATCTGCAATTGCTTTAAACTCTGCTTTAATAAAATCAACTGGTAAAGCATGGCTAGCATGGATTCCATAAGAATTCCCCGCAACTGCGGCTGTTAAAATTGAAGTGCCATATACTTTACGAGCCAAAAAAGTATTCATATCTGCTTGCATTCCTGCAGATCCATCTGAATCAGAACCAGCAATTGTCATTACTTGCGGATATTCATTTACCATTGGAAAATCCCCTTTCTTCTAAAAGAAAAGCCAATAAGAATTACTTCTCATTGGCATCAACTTCACTTATTAATACGTATTATCATTACTACGTAAGTTTAGCCTTGAAACTGCACGTAAAACTAAGAATCCTACGATTGAATATACAATCCATGTAAGAATATTCTTAGGTACTCGAACAGTTAACAAAGCCATAATAGGTGCTTTGTACATAATATGAATCCAAAGAGTTGTAAAGAAAATATTCGTAACTAGAGTTTGAACAAACTCATAAATGAACAATCTTCTCAATGTTATCTCTTGGTTATACAAAAATGCTCCGGCGATTATTCCAGAAATAATTGCACTAAAAGTAAATCCGATAAAGAAATTACCACCCGTTGAAAAAACACTGTTAGTAAGAATATCACTTATTGCCATTGCTACACCTGTCAACCATGGGCCTAAATAATAACCCATTAACATTGTAGCGATAAAGCCAAATGAAAACTTAACTAGATTGTCAGGTCCAATTGAAAGCTTAGATAAGACAATCTGCATCGCAATTAAAATTGCCGCCATTGCTATCGTCCGGGCGGTTAATTTCGGACTTTTCCATGATAATAGTGTCATAATAGACATCTCCCTAATAATTTTTTAGGGTTGAGACAAGCACCATTGATATTAAATTATTGATGGTGAATGCGGAAACCAAACGCTAAGTCATATCAGACTTAATCTACTAATGTTCACATTCCGTTCCATTAGTCCGTTACGCAAGGATTCCTACCCCTTAGGTCCTAACTATACCACGAAATACATCTAATTCCTAGTATCTATATCCGAACATTACTAAAAACATGAATTTATTTTTATAACCTAGAAGCGGACATTCTTTCTTTAACGATGGCAGCCCCATAAAATAGTGCTTCAATAACTGTAATAAAGAAACTTACTGGCCAGTCTGTAACAAAACTTAGATACAAACCTAACCAGATTCCGACTAATACAAAAATAAATGTTAGACCGATCATTTTCCAAAGCGTATGCGCAAAGTACTTAGCGGCAGAAGCAGGAATTGTTAATAAAACAAAGATCAACAAAGCTCCCACGATTTGAGCTGTGATACTGATAGTTAGTGTTAATAACACTAAAAATACAATCGAAACAATCTGATTATATCTTTGATTATATTCAGCACCTTGAGAATCAAAAGAGTTATAAGCTAATCTTCTGAAAAGTGCACTAACAACGACTAACAAAATGACACTTAGTCCAATTAAAGTGTACAAATTGTTAATATCAATTCCTACAATACTTCCAAATAAGATATTGGTTGCATAACTCGCTTGCTTATCGGACAAAGATAAAAATAAGATACCTAACCCTAAGAATAGGCCGGAGAACACCGAAATAGATGCTTCTCGTCTACCTACCTTTTCTCCAGATAATCCGACAAAAATAGCAGATGTCATCGTAAATATTAGCATCCCTGTCAATGGAGAAATACCTGCAAAAACTCCAAATGCTGCTCCTGAAAATCCGATTTCAGATAATGTATGCGTGAAAAAAGAAGTTTGACGTGCAACCACAAAGACTCCCATCACACAAGAAATTAAGGCAATAAAAATCCCTGCAATAAATGCATAACGCATAAAATCATAATCAAACACGATATCTCACCTCTCTCTTCATCAATTTACCTGATTTATTTTCTAAATGTAATTCATAATCTGCATAATCTTCTATTAACTCTGCGTCGTGTGTAATAAATAATACTGTAATTCCATGAATTGGCATCAATTTTTTTAAAAGTCGCATCAGTTCATGTTTAGATGATTGATCTAAATTAGCAGTCGCCTCATCTAAGATCAATAATTTTGGATCTGAACATAACGCTTGTGCTAAGTATGTTCTTTGTTTTTCACCACCAGAACACTTACCTAGTGGATTTTTAGCTAGATTTTCTAGTTTTGTTTCTTTTAAAATCTGTTTTAACTTATCATTCATTACTACTGTATTCCATGGTAATAATCGATGCTTAAAACCCAATGATACAAAATCCTTAATTGCTAAAGGATAATCCTCATCAATATTTCTAATTTGTGGCATATAGAAAGCTTCATCACGTTCAATAGTAAATTTAACAAAATGGTTATGCGAATTAGTTTTTAAATCACGTAATAAGTGCTTAACTAATGTTGTTTTTCCAACACCATTTTCTCCAGTTATACATGTTAAAGCCCCTCTAGGAATATCAAAGGCTAAATTTTCAAATAAACGACGATCAGGCAAATCTATATTCAGACCATCAACTGAAACTATATTTTCCATAATTACTTCCCGTCTTCTTGAATTTTTAGAACTTGTTCATATTCTGAACTCATCCACTGTAAGTAATCCTTTCCCTTAGGTGTTGTTTCAGTCACTTTTATAACTGGAACATCATACTTTTGACATAGACTAACAATACTTGAAATTACTTTACTATCAGATTGAGTATTTTCTACAAAAAATGCTATCTTTTTGTGTTTAATATCATTTTGTAATTTCTTAATATCACTATAGGAAGGATCGCTACCATCTTCTGTAGCTTTAGCAAAATGTCTATTAGCAATCTTATATCCCATATCTTTTAAAGCATAATCAAAAACAGGTTCACTTACTGCAACTTCCTTATTATCACTATTTTTCTTAATCTTTGCAATTAAAGTTTGTAATTTAGTTAATTTTTGTTTATATTTTTCTGCATTCTTTTTATAGTAAGTTTCATTTTTAGGATCTAGCTTCGCATATTCCTTAACTAAATAATCTGCAAGCTTACCCATTGTCTTTGAGTTATACCATAAATGCTCGTTATCCCCATCCTTAGCATGCATTACGTCTGTCGCAACATCTATCTTCTTTTTGCCATTACTAAGTTTTGTTATCCATGAATCATATCCTAATCCATTATAAATAACAATATTTGCATTTGAAACTTGCTTAGCTGTTTGTGTAGTTGGCTCATAGTCATGTGGATCTACACTAGGGTTATTAATAATTGAAGTTACTTTCCCTTTATTGCCCAAAACTTCTTCTGCAACTTGTCCATAAAAATCTGTCGTTGTTACAACTTTTATTTTATCTGCTCTAACATTACTAGGTAGGAAGAATAAGCATAATGCAATTATTCCTAAACTTAAACTTAGTATTTTTTTCAAAAAAATCACTCTTTCTTATATAGTAATCATTACTTTTTATATCCTAATAAAATAAAATTAACTTGTCAACTGCTTGAAATAGCAGCATTTCGGCTTATTACGATTTAGAAATTCTAATTTACTATTATTTAGGGATTTTTTATTTTCAAATTACGATTTAAAAATTTTAAAAAAATATACAAAAACAGCATTTATAGCTATTTACTAACTACAAATGCTGTTAAATTAATCATTATTTTTGAATTGATCCTGCTAGTTCAATTAGAGAATTAATGTTAGAACCCTTTATAGTATATACTGCCTTACCATTGTTCCATTCAATCTTTTGATTATCAGAACCAGAACCGGCTGTAAAGCTTGCTGCACCTCTAGAATCAGGAGCTGGTAAGTAAGCATTATTTAATAAAGCAACTACCTTGCGACCAGTAGGAACAGGATCTTTACCGGCTGTACCATGAATTGTTACCGACCATTTACCAGAATTCCAGTGTAGATATCTTTGTCCAGCACCAGAATTCAATGTAGCATTTACATTTCCACTTAATGGAACCTTAGGTAGACCCATTTCTGACTCGCCTGAAATGTAATTTACAGCTTGTTCAGCTTCTTCTTCAGAACCATAAGTTTTCTTGGAAAATGTTATATATGATACTTTATCTTTTAAACTAGGATCATTGAAATTCTTTCCTTCTGTATCTTTGATATAGTAAACCGTAAAATTATTACCATCACCAGTATAATAGGCATTTACCACACCACTACTAATCCCTGCTTTAGTTGGCACTAAGGCATCTTTTCCTAAAAAGTACTTCAATGCTCCAGCAATCTGTGCCATTCTTTGGGTATTATTATCCCCTGTAACTTTGGCTTGTTGTGGACCAGATTGACTTGAAGAACTAACTTCACTACTAGAACTTTCAGAACTTGATGAGCTTGAAGATGAAGAACTTTCACTACTTTGTTCTGTCTTTTTGGATTCTTTAGACACATTTGACTTTTGTGTCGTTTTCGTCTCAGATGAACTTGATTTTTTATTATTTTCATTGCCACAAGCAGCTAAAGTTAATGCCACCAATGTAGCCATGAATATTTTGATACTTTTCTTCATAAAAAACACTCCCGTTTTTCCTTAAAGGACTTCTCAATATCTATGATACCTTGTCAGAAACTATTTTTAAAGCAAACTATTAACAGAGTTTTTATAATTCTTAATGTTTAAACCAAAAATTAGTGTTACACTGTAAACACACTATAGTGTGACATTACAGATAAAAAGGCCCTCAAAATCACATTTTCCTAGTGATT
>ERZ507021.134-NODE-134-length-48912-cov-8.07129_pt1 | contig 48912 bp, 43 predicted proteins | sample MGYA00512877_ERZ507021 | MGnify/ENA metagenome assembly ERZ507021 | reverse complement strand
GAGCAATGGATTGAAGCTCCATGTGTCGGCGGTTCGATTCCGTCTCGCGCCATTTTGTTGTTAAGCGGGTGTAGTTTAGTGGTAAAACTACAGCCTTCCAAGCTGTTGTCGCGAGTTCGATTCTCGTCACCCGCTTTACTTTGTAAGAAAGTAAAAACCAAGCAATAGCTTGGGCGCGTAGCTCAGGTGGTTAGAGCGCACGCCTGATAAGCGTGAGGTCGGTGGTTCGAGTCCACTCGTGCCCATTAATATTAATTTGGAGAATTACTCAAGAGGCTGAAGAGGACGGTTTGCTAAATCGTTAGGTCGGGTAACTGGCGCAAGGGTTCGAATCCCTTATTCTCCGTAAATATTATAATTTTAAGAGTAATTATACTCTTTTTTTATTTCTCTTTTAGTTTCACTATGGAGTAATTATATTGATAGAGTGAATAGAAGAAGGTTATCGTTTTTTAGATTTGATTATGGTTCATTTAGAAATAGTTGATTTCAAATATAAATGTAACAATGACGTAATATAATTTCGTGAATTTTTTGGTAAAATATTTAATGTCTTATCGTAAAGGAGTAGTTTAATAAAAATGAAAAAAAGAATATTATCAGCAGTCCTTGTGAGTGGAGTAACTCTTGGAACTGCTGCCGTAACAGTAAACGCTGATGACTTTGACTCGAAAATTGCTGCTACTGATTCAGTAATCAATACTTTATCAGGGCAACAAGCAGCAGCACAAAACCAGGTGACTGCTATTAAAGGACAAGTTGGTGCTTTAGAGTCTCAACAATCAGAATTAGAAGCGCAAAATGCTCAACTTGAGGCTGTATCTCAGCAGTTAGGTCAAGAGATTCAAACTCTTTCTAATAAAATTGTTGCACGTAACGAATCTTTGAAAAAGCAAGTTCGTAGTGCTCAAAAGGGTAACTTGACTAACTATATTAATACTATTTTAAATTCGAAATCAGTATCTGATGCTGTTAATCGTGTTGTTGCTATTCGTGAGGTTGTTTCAGCTAATGAAAAGATGTTAGCACAACAAGAGGCGGACAAAGCGGCCTTAGAAGCTAAACAAATTGAAAATCAAAATGCTATAAATACTGTAGCAGCTAACAAGCAAGCTATCGAAAATAATAAAGCAGCCTTAGCAACACGAAGAGCACAATTAGAAGCAGCACAATTAGAGTTATCTGCTCAATTGACTACAGTCCAAAATGAAAAAGCATCTTTAATTCAGGCAAAAGCACAAGCTGAGGAAGCTGCGCGTAAGGCAGCTGAAGCACAAGCAGCAGCTGAAGCGAAAGCACAAGCTGAAGCGAAAGCACAAGCTGAGTCTGTAGCAAAAGCACAGGCAGCAGCACAAGTTGAGTCTGCCCCAGCTCCTACTGAAACAGTTCAAACACAACCGAGAACTGAAATAAAGCCTTCTAATCTTACGGCTACTTCTTCGGCAACTACTGTTGCTAAAACTACAGCTACTAATGAGCCAAAAGTTGCTCAACCTTCTGTAGTAACTAAAGCAGTTGAAGCACCTAAAGCAGTTGTTTCTTCAACACCTAGAGCGGTATCAAAACCTGTTGTCAGAAGTTATGATTCAAGTAACACATACCCAATGGGACAATGTACTTGGGGAGCTAAGTCAATGGCTTCTTGGGTTGGTAACTATTGGGGAAATGCTAATCAGTGGGGTGCTAGTGCACGTGCAGCTGGTTATTCTGTAGGAACAACCCCTCGTGTTGGTGCAGTAGCTGTTTGGCCATATGATGGTGGTGGTTACGGGCACGTTGCAGTAGTAACGTCAGTCGCTAACAATTCATCTATCCAAGTTATGGAATCAAACTATGCTGGAAATATGAGCATTGGCAATTACCGTGGTTCATTTAACCCTAGTGCTTCTGGCTCTGTTTACTATATTTACCCAAATTAATGAATACTAAGGAGATCTTTCGTGGTCTCCTTTTTGTTTATTAATTAGGTATGGTTTATTTTGGATTGAAAAATTGTGTAAAAAGCGTTAAAATGGTATAGGACTAAAGTTTTGGAGGAAATCATGTCTTATTCTAATTTAAAATTGTTTGCACTGTCATCAAACAAAGAACTAGCGAAAAAAGTGTCTCAGACGATTGGGATTCCGCTAGGTCAATCGACAGTTCGCCAATTTTCTGATGGTGAGATTCAAGTTAATATTGAAGAGTCTATTCGTGGCCATCATGTTTTTATTTTACAATCAACAAGCTCACCAGTTAATGATAATTTGATGGAAATTTTAATTATGGTTGACGCTTTAAAGCGTGCTAGTGCGGAGTCTGTTAGTGTGGTAATGCCTTACTATGGGTATGCTCGTCAAGATCGCAAGGCACGTTCTCGTGAACCTATTACTTCGAAACTCGTTGCGAACATGCTAGAAGTTGCTGGTGTTGATCGTCTTTTAACAGTTGATTTACATGCAGCTCAAATTCAGGGATTCTTTGATATTCCCGTTGATCACCTTATGGGGGCTCCCCTTATTGCAGATTACTTTGATCGTCAGGGATTAGTTGGTGATGATGTTGTTGTCGTTAGTCCTGATCATGGTGGCGTAACACGTGCACGTAAGCTGGCACAGTGTTTAAAGACACCGATTGCTATCATTGATAAGCGCCGTAGTGTTACTAAAATGAATACATCTGAAGTAATGAATATTATTGGTAATATCAAAGGTAAAAAATGTATTTTAATTGATGATATGATTGATACTGCAGGTACTATTTGCCATGCTGCAGACGCTTTAGCTGAAGCAGGGGCAACAGCGGTTTATGCTTCATGTACTCACCCTGTTTTATCAGGGCCGGCTTTGGATAATATTCAAAATTCAGCTATTGAAAAATTAATTGTGTTAGATACGATTTACCTCCCTGAAGAACGTTTGATTGATAAGATTGAACAAATTTCAATTGCGGAATTGATTGGTGAAGCTATTATCCGTATTCACGAGAAACGTCCTTTATCACCATTATTTGAAATGAATAAACTAAAATGATAAAAAACCTGTTATTAACAGGTTTTTTATCATTTAATGACGGAAAACTGGACACAAATTATTTTTCTTGTATAATTAAATATATTATTTCTTATCAGGAGGTTATGATGACATTAGAGAAACGATTTAATAAGTACTTAGATAGAATAGAGGTCTCCTTAATTCGTCAGTTTGATCAATCTATTTCAGATATACCTGGAATGGTAAAATTAACTCTTGGAGAACCAGATTTTACCACTCCTGATCATGTTAAAGAAGCAGCTAAATCAGCTATTGATGCGAATCAATCGTATTATACTGGTATGAGCGGTTTATTAGCTCTAAGGCAAGCTGCTGCAGATTTTGCACAGGATAAGTATAATCTTACTTATAATCCTGATAGTGAGATCTTGGTTACGATAGGTGCCACAGAAGCTCTGTCTGCATCTCTTATAGCTATTTTAGAAGCTGGTGATGTTGTTCTATTACCTGCCCCCGCTTATCCAGGCTATGAGCCAATAGTTAACCTTGTAGGAGCTGATATCGTAGAAATTGATACTAGAGAAAATGACTTTAGACTAACTCCTGAAATGTTAGAAACGGCTATTATCCAACAAGGTGAAAAATTAAAGGCTGTTTTACTTAATTATCCTACTAACCCTACAGGTATTACCTATTCAAGGCAAGAAATTGCTGCATTAGCTGAAGTCCTTAAAAAATATGATATTTTTGTTATTAGTGATGAAGTTTATTCTGAGTTAACTTACACTGGTCAGCAGCATGTTTCAATTGCAGAATATTTACCTAACCAAACTATCTTAATTAATGGCTTATCAAAATCACATGCTATGACTGGTTGGAGAGTTGGATTGGTGTATGCTCCTGAGACATTTACTGCTCAAATCATTAAAAGTCATCAATACATGGTGACAGCTGCTAGTACTATTTCGCAATTTGCTGGGGTAGAAGCCTTATCTGTGGGTAAAAATGATACGTTACCTATGCGTCAAGGATATATTAAACGTAGAGATTATATCATTGATAAAATGTCTAAACTTGGTTTCAAAATAATTAAACCGAGTGGCGCTTTTTATATCTTTGCTAAAATACCTGATAGTTATCCACAGGATTCTTTCAAGTTTTGTCAGGATTTTGCTTATCAACAAGCAGTAGCTATTATTCCAGGGATGGCTTTTGGTAAATATGGTGAAGGATATATACGTCTTTCTTATGCTGCTAGTATGGAAGTTATTGAAACAGCAATGGCTAGATTGAAAGTTTTTATGGAATCATATGAGGGTTAGTCAAACATACGGTCTCGTTTTGTATAATCGTAATTATCGTGAAGATGATAAATTAGTTAAAATCTTTACGGAGACTGAGGGAAAAATGATGTTTTTTGTAAAGCATGCTTCAAAGTCAAAATTCAATGCTGTGCTCCAACCTTTGACTATTGCTCATTTTATTTTAAAAATTAATGATAATGGTCTTTCTTATATTGATGATTATAAAGAAGTTTTAGCATTTCAAGAAATTAATTCAGACTTGTTTAAGTTGTCATATGCGAGTTATATTACTTCTTTGGCTGATGTGGCTATTAGTGATAATGTAGCGGATGCTCAATTATTTATTTTCCTAAAGAAAACGTTAGAATTGATTGAGGACGGTTTAGATTATGAGATTCTAACGAATATTTTTGAAGTACAACTACTAGAGAGGTTCGGTGTTGCTTTAAATTTTCATGATTGTGTTTTTTGTCATAGGGCAGGATTACCTTTTGATTTTTCACACAAATATTCTGGATTATTATGTCCAAACCATTATTATAAAGACGAGAGAAGAAACCACCTAGATCCTAATATGCTGTACTTAATCAATCGTTTTCAGTCAATTCAATTTGATGATTTACAAACAATTTCTGTGAAACCTGAGATGAAACTTAAAATTCGTCAATTTTTGGACATGATTTACGATGAATATGTAGGGATTCATCTTAAAAGTAAAAAATTTATTGATGATTTGTCTAGTTGGGGAAGTATTATGAAATCAGATTAAGTTGTAAAGAGGAACATGACATTAGTGTCATGTTCTTTTTTTTAATATTAGGATAAACTAATATGGAATTAATTTTTAGGATATTTGAGATGAAAAAAACATTATACATTACCAATAAACTCTTTTTTGCTAACTGGTTTGTGCCAGTTATTGGTGCAGTTCTAATTCAAGTTATCGGCATCATTGTAAGCAGACGCCTTGTAGTAAAATTGCTACCTGATGATTATAAATTCAATTTATACATTGCGCTTTTACTATTTGTTCCTATTTTGGCAAGTATTTTACTATTTTTAATCTATTTCCAAAAAAGGGATTTTACTTCCTTGGGATTTACTAAAGATAATAATGTTTTAACAACGATCTCAGGATTTATTACTGGTAGTTTACTGATGTTTTTTATTTATATTTGCCACTGGTTATCAGGTTTTGTGGAAATTTCTTCCAGCAATTCCTTTTCTTTTGGACCTTTTTTCTTTTTATTTCTTGCATACTTTATCCAAAGCTTGACAGAGGAAATTTTATTTAGAGGATATGTTATGACAACAGTTACCAAATTTAAAGGTAGTTTTGCAGGTGTTTTATGCAATTCTATGTTGTTTTCCTTTATCCACTTTAGAAACTATGGTATCACAGCAATAGCACTTTTTAATTTATTTTTACTTGGTATTATTTTTTCTATTCTTTTTAATATGACCCAAAATATTCTTTTTGTTACAGGAGTTCATACTACATGGAATTTTACTATGGGATGTGTATTAGGTAATAAGGTTAGTGGGGGGTATTCTCCTGTTTCTCTTTTTAGAATTACTGAAAATTCTAGCTTTGCTCTTTGGAATGGTGGGGATTTTGGTTTTGAAGGGGGAGTACTATGTTCTTTGATATTAGTAGGTTGTTTAGCATACTTTTCTTTGGAAAGAGTGAGAGTATCTGTTAGATATTAGCTATTATTGCCTTCTTGTGAAAAAAATAAAGAAACGTGCTATAATATAGCCACTAAGTTTTTATGAGGAGTTCATTCATGAAGAAAATTGCTGTAGATGCTATGGGTGGAGATTACGCTCCCAAAGCTATTGTAGAGGGTGTTAATCAAGCTATTTCAGATTTTAGTGATATTGAAGTACAACTCTATGGCGATCAGAAAAAAATTGAGAAATATTTAACAGTAACGGAGCGAGTTAGTATTATTCATACTGAAGAAAAAATTAATTCTGATGATGAGCCTGCTAAAGCTGTTCGTCGTAAAAAACAGTCTTCGATGGTCTTAGGAGCTAAGGCAGTCAAAGATGGTGTTGCACAGGCCTTTATTTCTGCAGGGAATACAGGAGCTTTATTAGCTGCTGGTTTGTTTGTAGTAGGACGTATAAAAGGTGTTGATCGACCAGGCTTAATGTCAACTATGCCTACGTTAGATGGTGTGGGTTTTGATATGCTTGATTTAGGAGCTAATGCAGAAAACACAGCTTCTCATCTTCATCAATATGCTATTTTAGGGTCGTTTTATGCAAAAAATGTCCGTGGTATTGAAGTTCCTCGTGTAGGTCTCTTAAATAACGGAACGGAAGAAACAAAAGGCGATTCTCTTCATAAAGAAGCCTATGAACTGTTAGCAGCAGAGCCTTCTATTAATTTTATTGGAAATATTGAAGCACGTGATTTGATGTCTAGTGTAGCAGATGTTGTTGTCACTGATGGTTTTACTGGAAATGCTGTTCTAAAGACAATGGAAGGTACAGCTATGAATATTATGGGAAGTCTAAAATCTTCAATTAAATCAGGTGGCGTGAAAGCTAAATTAGGAGCACTTCTATTAAAAGATAGCCTGTATCAGCTAAAAGATAGTATGGACTATTCAAGCGCGGGAGGTGCGGTTCTTTTTGGTTTAAAAGCTCCAATAGTAAAATGCCATGGATCAAGTGATTCTAAAGCTGTTTATTCTACTTTGAAGCAAGTTCGTACAATGTTGGAAACTCAAGTAGTTGATCAATTAGTTGATGCCTTTACAGATGAATAGGAGTGAACTCATGTCAAGAGATGAAGTTTTTGAAAAGATGCTGGAATTATTAAGGCAGCAACTTGGTGACCCACAGTTAGATATCACACCAGAGTCATCGTTACATGATGATTTAGCAATTGACTCTATCGCTTTAACAGAGTTTATTATCAATTTGGAAGATGTGTTTCATCTAGAGATTCCAGATGAGGCTGTCGAACACATGTCAAGCGTCCAACAACTATTAGATTATATCATTGAACATAAGTAATAATAAAAAGGAAGAAAATACGAACGTTTCTTCTTTTTTTTGATTTTAAATAAAGTTTTTGTTGTATTAGATAATGTTGTGTGTTAGAATAACTCTTAAAATAAGAGAAAGGCGAATAATCAAGTGACTAACCAGCTTATTTATAAAGGAAAAGCGAAAGATATTTATAGTACAAAAGATGAAAATGTGATTAGAACGGTCTATAAAGACCAAGCTACTATGTTGAATGGAGCTCGTAAGGAGACTATTGATGGCAAGGGAGCACTAAATAATCAGATTTCATCTCTTATTTTTGAGAAATTAAATATGGCTGGTGTGGTGACACATTATATTGAGCAAATTTCAAAAAACGAACAATTGAATAAAAAAGTTGATATTATTCCACTTGAGGTGGTATTACGGAATGTGACAGCAGGCTCATTTTCAAAACGTTTTGGAGTGGAAGAAGGACGCGTTCTTGAAACTCCAATTGTGGAATTTTACTACAAAAATGATGATCTGAATGATCCTTTTATCAATGATGAGCATATGAAGTTTTTGGGTATTGTTAATGATGAAGAAATTGCTTATCTGAAAGGAGAGACTCGCCGTATTAATGAACTCTTGAAAGATTGGTTTGCTCAGATTGGGCTTAACTTGATTGACTTCAAGTTGGAGTTCGGATTTGACAAGGATGGCAAAATCATCTTGGCTGATGAGTTCTCACCTGACAACTGCCGTCTATGGGATGCTGAAGGAAATCATATGGACAAGGATGTTTTTCGTAGAGATCTTGGTAGCTTGACCGATGTCTATCAAGTTGTACTTGAGAAGTTGATAGCATTGTAATTAGAAGAGGAAGGAATTGAATCCGTTCGGGAAACTCAGAAAAAAGATTGGGCTTACTGAAATCTCAATTTCAGATATCCTCCTATTTTTCAGTCGCTCCCTTGTCGGACTTGGTATCTTATATGAATAAACGTATTTTTGTTGAGAAAAAGGCTGACTTTGACATTAAATCGGCTAGTCTTGTGAAAGAGTTGACGCATAATCTACAACTGACTTCTTTGAAGGATTTGCGTATTGTGCAGGTCTATGATGTCTTCAATTTGGCTGATGATTTGCTGGCGCGTGCTGAGAAGCATATTTTCTCTGAGCAGGTGACAGACTGTCTTTTGACGGAAACTGAAATCACTGCGGAGCTTGATAAGGTTGCCTTCTTTGCCATTGAGGCGCTTCCTGGTCAATTTGACCAACGTGCTGCTAGTTCGCAAGAAGCTTTGCTATTGCTTGGAAGTGACAGTCAGGTTAAGGTCAATACAGCCCAGCTTTACTTGGTCAATAAGGATATTGCAGAAGCAGAGCTTGAAGCCGTTAAGAACTATCTTTTGAATCCTGTTGATTCACGTTTCAAGGACATTACCTTGCCGCTTGAAGAGCAGGCTTTCTCTGTGTCTGATAAGACAATCCCTAGTCTTGATTTCTTTGAAACTTATAAGGCTGACGATTTTGCGGCCTATAAGGCAGAGCAGGGCTTGGCTATGGAGGTCGATGATCTTCTCTTCATCCAAGATTATTTCAAATCAATCGGGCGTGTGCCAACTGAGACTGAGTTGAAAGTTTTGGATACTTACTGGTCAGACCACTGCCGTCACACAACCTTTGAAACTGAGTTGAAAAACATCGACTTTTCAGCTTCTAAATTCCAAAAACAATTGCAGGCGACTTATGACAAATATATCGCCATGCGTGATGAACTTGGTCGTTCTGAAAAGCCGCAGACACTTATGGATATGGCGACTATCTTTGGTCGTTATGAACGTGCCAATGGACGACTGGATGATATGGAAGTCTCAGATGAAATCAATGCCTGCTCAGTTGAAATTGAAGTAGATGTTGATGGTGTAAAAGAGCCTTGGCTCCTCATGTTTAAGAACGAGACTCACAACCACCCAACAGAAATTGAGCCATTTGGTGGCGCAGCAACTTGTATCGGTGGTGCCATTCGTGACCCGTTGTCAGGACGTTCATACGTTTATCAGGCTATGCGTATTTCAGGCGCAGGCGATATTACGACTCCGATTGCGGAAACACGTGCTGGTAAATTGCCGCAACAGGTTATTTCTAAAACTGCGGCGCACGGCTATTCTTCATATGGTAACCAGATTGGGCTTGCGACAACTTATGTGCGTGAGTACTTTCACCCTGGCTTTGTAGCCAAACGCATGGAGCTTGGAGCTGTAGTTGGTGCTGCACCTAAGGAAAATGTGGTTCGTGAAAAACCAGAAGCAGGCGATGTGGTCATCTTGCTCGGTGGTAAAACAGGTCGTGACGGTGTCGGCGGTGCGACAGGTTCATCTAAGGTTCAAACGGTTGAATCTGTGGAAACAGCTGGCGCAGAGGTACAAAAAGGGAATGCCATCGAAGAACGTAAGATTCAACGCCTTTTCCGTGATGGTAATGTCACTCGCCTAATCAAGAAATCAAATGACTTCGGTGCAGGTGGTGTCTGTGTTGCCATCGGTGAATTGGCTGACGGTCTTGAAATCGATTTGGACAAGGTACCGCTTAAATACCAAGGTCTTAATGGTACTGAAATTGCAATCTCAGAATCACAAGAGCGTATGTCAGTCGTTGTTCGTCCTAGTGACGTGGATACCTTCATCGCAGCCTGCAACAAGGAAAATATCGATGCCGTTGTGGTTGCTACTATTACTACAAAACCAAACCTTGTCATGACTTGGGATGGTGAAACAATTGTTGACTTGGAACGCCGTTTCCTTGATACCAACGGTGTTCGTGTCGTAGTTGATGCCAAAGTCGTTGACAAGGACTTAACAGTTCCAGAAGAACGCACAACATCAGCAGAAACACTTGAAGCAGATACGCTTAAGGTCTTGTCTGACCTCAACCATGCTAGCCAAAAAGGTCTCCAAACCATCTTTGACTCATCTGTTGGTCGCTCAACCGTTAACCACCCAATCGGTGGTCGTTACCAAATCACACCGGCAGAAAGTTCTGTTCAAAAATTGCCAGTTCAACATGGTGTGACAAGAACAGCATCTGTTATGGCTCAAGGTTACAATCCTTATATTGCAGAGTGGTCACCTTATCACGGTGCTGCCTATGCTGTTATTGAAGCGACAGCTCGCTTGGTAGCAACGGGTGCTGACTGGTCTCGTGCACGTTTCTCTTACCAAGAGTACTTCGAGCGTATGGACAAACAGGCAGAGCGTTTTGGTCAGCCGGTATCAGCTCTTCTTGGTTCTATCGAGGCTCAGATTCAACTTGGCTTGCCATCAATCGGCGGGAAGGACTCTATGTCTGGTACTTTTGAAGAATTGACAGTACCACCAACCTTGGTAGCTTTCGGTGTGACAACAGCAGATAGCCGCAAGGTTCTCTCTCCTGAGTTTAAAGCGGCTGGTGATAGTATCTACTATATCCCAGGTCAAGCTATTTCAGAAGATATTGATTTTGACCGTATCAAGGCTAACTTTAGCCAGTTTGAAGCTATTCAAGCTCAACATAAGATTACAGCTGCTTCAGCCGTTAAATACGGTGGTGTCTTAGAAAGTCTTGCTCTCATGACTTTTGGTAACCGTATCGGTGCATCTGTTGAAATTGCAGAGCTTGACAGCAGCTTGACAGCTCAACTCGGAGGCTTTATCTTTACATCAGCTGAGGAAATCGCTGATGCTGTGAAAATCGGTCAAACTCAGGCAGACTTTACAGTCACTGTCAATGGAAATGACCTAGCTGGCGCAAGCCTTCTAGCAGCCTTCGAAGGCAAATTGGAAGAAGTTTATCCAATAGAATTCGAACAGGCAGACGCTCTTGAAGAAGTTCCTGCTGTGGTATCAGATACTGTTATCAAGGCTAAGGAAACAATTGAAAAACCAGTGGTTTACATTCCAGTCTTCCCTGGTACTAACTCAGAGTATGATTCAGCTAAGGCCTTTGAACAGGTTGGAGCTAGCGTCAACTTGGTACCATTTGTAACCTTGAATGAGGCTGCTATTGCTGACTCAGTTGACACAATGGTCGCTAATATTGCTAAGGCAAATATCATCTTCTTTGCTGGAGGATTCTCAGCAGCGGATGAACCAGATGGGTCTGCTAAGTTTATCGTCAATATCTTGCTTAACGAGAAGGTTCGCGCAGCTATTGACAGCTTCATCGAAAAAGGTGGCCTTATCATCGGTATCTGTAATGGTTTCCAAGCCCTTGTTAAGTCAGGTCTTCTTCCATACGGAAACTTCGAGGAAGCTGGTGAGACAAGTCCAACTCTCTTCTATAACGATGCTAACCAGCACGTTGCAAAGATGGTTGAGACTCGTATCGCAAATACCAACTCACCTTGGTTGGCAGGAGTTGAGGTCGGCGATATTCATGCCATTCCAGTTTCACACGGTGAAGGTAAATTTGTTGTCAGCGCTTCTGAATTTGCAGAGCTAAGAGACAATGGTCAAATCTGGAGCCAATATGTGGACTTTGACGGACAACCATCTATGGATTCTAAATACAATCCAAACGGCTCTGTCAATGCCATCGAAGGGATTACCAGCAAGAACGGTCAAATCATCGGTAAGATGGGGCACTCAGAACGCTGGGAAGACGGCCTCTTCCAAAATATCCCTGGTAACAAAGACCAAGCCTTGTTTGCTAGTGCAGTAAAATATTTTACAGGAAAGTGAGAGTGGGACAAGTTGTATGATTGAAAGGAATAAAAACTGTTGAAAAAATTAGATATTAAATATGCTAAGGTAGGGAATAATCTTGAATGTTCTATTGATTCCTTAAATAAGGAGGAAATGATTGAGATTGTAAATTTTGTTAAGCAGTTACCTAAAATCAAAGTAGAAGAATTGTTTGAGGAAAAAGAACATAATCCAAATTTAGGAGTTGTTAAATATATTGATTCTGTACTAGTTGATGAAATAGAAAGACAGAGTGTTACTTTTAAATGGTATGTAGGCACACGTAATTTAACGATACAAGGTAAGTCACAGCGATTATTTGATAAAGGTATACAGTTTCTGCATGAGAATTACACATTGATAGAGTAAGTAATTTTAAGCTATCAATTTGCCTGAAGAAAAACTCTGGTTATAGCGATAAATATCGAGTTAGCCAAAAGAACGATAATGATAAGTTACTTATCCCGTTCTTAGTGACCGATAAAGAAGTTTTTGCAAAAATAATTTAGGAAAAAATAATGACATACGAAGTAAAATCTCTCAATGAAGAATGTGGAGTCTTTGGTATCTGGGGGCATCCTCAGGCAGCTCAAGTCACTTACTTTGGGCTTCATAGCCTTCAACATCGCGGTCAAGAAGGTGCTGGTATTGTTTCGAATGATAATGGGAAACTCTATGGTTATCGAAATGTTGGGCTCCTTTCTGAAGTTTTTAAGAATCAATCTGAATTAGATAATTTAACTGGGAATGCGGCTATTGGACATGTTCGGTATGCTACTGCAGGTTCTGCAGATATTCGCAATATTCAGCCTTTTCTTTATAAATTTCATGACGGGCAATTTGCTTTATGCCATAATGGTAATTTGACAAATGCTATTTCTTTAAGGAAAGAATTAGAAAAGCAAGGTGCAATTTTCAATGCCTCCTCAGATACTGAAATTTTAATGCATTTGATTCGTCGAAGCCATAACCCAAGTTTTATGGGGAAGGTAAAAGAAGCTTTAAGCACTGTAAAGGGAGGCTTTGCCTATCTACTGATGACAGAAGATAAATTAATTGCTGCTCTTGATCCTAATGCCTTTCGTCCTTTGTCAATTGGACAAATGCAAAATGGTGCCTGGGTTATTTCCAGTGAGACCTGTGCTTTTGAGGTGGTAGGCGCAAAATGGGTTAGAGATGTTGAACCTGGCGAAGTTATTCTTATAGACGATAGTGGTATTCAATGTGATCGTTATACTGATGAAACGCAACTGGCAATTTGTTCGATGGAATATGTCTATTTTGCAAGGCCGGATTCAACTATACATGGTGTTAATGTTCATACGGCTCGAAAAAATATGGGAAAGCGTCTTGCACAAGAATTTAAACAGGATGCTGATATTGTAATTGGTGTCCCAAATTCGTCCTTATCGGCTGCTATGGGCTTTGCTGAAGAATCCGGACTACCAAATGAGATGGGTCTTTTAAAAAATCAGTATACGCAGCGAACCTTTATTCAACCGACACAAGAATTAAGGGAACAAGGTGTTCGAATGAAACTATCAGCGGTATCTGGTGTTGTCAAAGGAAAGCGCGTTGTTATGATTGATGATTCAATTGTAAGAGGAACGACTTCTAGAAGGATTGTCGGATTATTAAGAGAAGCAGGAGCTAGTGAAGTACATGTTGCTATAGCTAGTCCAGAATTAAAGTATCCTTGTTTTTATGGTATTGATATTCAAACAAGACGAGAATTAATTTCAGCAAATCACGCTGTTGACGAAGTGTGTGATATTATTGGCGCAGATAGTCTGACCTATCTCTCACTAGATGGGTTGATTGAATCAATTGGACTCGAAACAAAAGCACCAAATGGTGGTTTATGCGTAGCTTACTTTGATGGACATTATCCGACACCGCTTTATGATTATGAAGAAGAATACCTCAGAAGTTTAGAAGAAAAAACAAGTTTTTATATTCAAAAAGTGAAATAAGCTCTGCTAATTATATAAGGAGAAAACATGTCTGAAAAAAATGCTTATGCAAAATCTGGTGTTGATGTTGAAGCTGGTTATGAAGTGGTTGAAAGAATAAAAAAACACGTTGCTCGTACAGAGCGTGCAGGTGTCATGGGAGCTCTAGGTGGCTTTGGTGGTATGTTTGACCTGTCACAAACAGGTGTTAAAGAACCTGTCTTGATTTCAGGGACTGACGGTGTCGGAACAAAACTCATGCTTGCTATCAAGTACGACAAGCACGACACAATCGGTCAAGACTGTGTTGCCATGTGTGTCAATGATATTATTGCAGTAGGTGCAGAGCCCCTTTACTTCCTTGACTATGTAGCGACTGGTAAAAACGAACCTGCCAAATTGGAACAGGTTGTCGCTGGTGTTGCTGAAGGTTGTGTTCAAGCTAGCGCAGCTCTTATCGGTGGTGAAACGGCTGAGATGCCTGGTATGTATGGTCAAGATGATTATGACCTTGCAGGCTTTGCTGTTGGTGTGGCTGAAAAATCTCAAATTATCGACGGTTCAAAAGTAAAAGAGGGAGATATTCTTCTTGGGCTTGCTTCAAGTGGTATCCATTCAAATGGTTATTCATTGGTACGTCGTGTCTTTGCTGACTACACTGGTGATGAGGTGCTTCCAGAGCTTGAAGGCAAACAACTCAAGGATGTCCTTCTTGAGCCAACCCGTATCTATGTTAAAGCAGCTCTGCCATTGATCAAGGAAGAACTGGTCAATGGTATTGCCCACATCACGGGTGGTGGTTTTATCGAGAATGTTCCTCGTATGTTTGCGGATGATTTGGCTGCGGAAATCGATGAAGACAAGGTGCCAGTGCTTCCGATCTTCAAGGCGCTTGAAAAATATGGTGACATCAAGCACGAAGAAATGTTTGAAATCTTCAACATGGGTGTCGGTCTTATGCTGGCTGTCAGTCCTGAAAATGTTGACCGTGTCAAAGAACTTTTGGACGAACCAGTTTATGAAATCGGTCGTATTATCAAGAAGGCTGATGCTAGTGTGGTGATTAAATAAGTCACTAAATTTTATAAGAAAGGAGTGTTTAGTTAGTTTGCCTAACTGAACACGGGATTAAATTTCTAGGAAAAAAGATAAAACGACTTAGACGCAAGTGTCGTTGTTCGTTTTCCTATTTTTCTACGAAATTTTTCGGTAAGCCGAATCATCCCTTTGTATCGAATATGAAAATCGCTGTTTTTGCTTCTGGTAATGGTTCCAACTTTCAGGTCATAGCAGAGCAGTTTCCAGTTAGTTTTGTCTTTTCAGATCATCGTGATGCCTATGTTTTAGAGCGTGCTCAGAACTTAGCCATTCCAAGCTTCGCTTTTGAACTCAAAGAGTTTGAGAATAAGGCGGCTTACGAGCAAGCCATCGTTGATTTGTTAGACAAACACGAGATTGACTTGGTCTGTCTGGCGGGCTACATGAAGATTGTCGGAGAAACCTTGCTCTCAGCCTATGAAGGTCGTATCATCAATATTCACCCAGCCTACCTGCCGGAATTTCCAGGTGCCCACGGTATCGAGGATGCTTGGGAAGCTGGTGTTGACCAGTCTGGTGTGACCATCCATTGGGTGGACTCTGGTGTGGATACCGGTCAGGTCATCCAACAAGTGCGCGTGCCACGCCTAGCAGACGATAGCCTAGAAAGCTTTGAAACCCGCATCCATGAAACCGAATACCAACTCTATCCAGCTGTCTTAGATAGCTTGGGCATAAAGAGAAAATAGTAAAATTTGTTATAATAAGCTAATGAAACTAGTGAAAAATTTAGAGATAGTAGAGTCTATTTTTGGTGATTGGGACGAGACCATAATCTGGTCGTGTGTCCAAGGTATTATGGGAGAAGTTTTTGTAGATAGTTTAGACCAACCAAAATCTTCTTTGGCAAAATTGGGAAGGAAATCATCTTTTGGTTTTCTAGCAGGTCAGCCTACTTTATTTCTACTAGAAGTTTGCTCTGGGGAGGATATTATCCTTGTTTCTCAGCATAAGGGATGGTCCGACTTGATTGAATCAACTTATGGTCAGAATGCTCATTCTTTTAAGCGTTATGCGACGAAAAAAGATACTTTGTTTGAGCGAAGTAGGTTAGAGAAGGTTGTTACTCAGTTGCCAAATGGTTTTGAATTATGTGCTATTGATGAGAAAGTTTACAACTCTTGTTTAGAAAAGGAATGGTCACAGGATTTAGTAGCAAATTACGCTACTTATCAGTACTATAAAAAACAAGGTATAGGTTATGTTGTATATTATCAGGGGAATATCATTGCAGGAGCTTCATCTTATTCAACCTATAAAAATGGGATTGAGATAGAAGTAGATACGCATCCAGATTTTCGTCGGCGTGGTTTAGCAACAATAGTTGCAGCTCAGTTGATACTAACTTGTTTAGATAAGGGAATTTATCCTAGCTGGGATGCTCATACAAGGACTTCATTGAATTTAGCTGAAAAACTCGGTTATGAATTTTCTCATGAATACATAGCATATGAAATAGATTGAAGTAAGAAAAGGAGAACTCATGACTAAACGTGCTTTAATCTCAGTTTCTGACAAGTCAGGAATTGTTGACTTTGCAAAAGAATTGAAAAACTTGGGTTGGGATATTATCTCAACTGGTGGGACTAAGATTGCCCTTGATGATGCTGGTGTTGAGACCATTACCATCGACGATGTGACTGGATTCCCAGAAATGATGGACGGTCGTGTTAAGACCCTCCACCCAAACATTCACGGTGGGCTTCTGGCTCGTCGCGACGCTGACAGCCACCTTCAGGCTGCTAAGGACAACAATATTGAGTTGATTGACCTCGTGGTTGTCAACCTCTATCCCTTCAAGGAGACCATCCTTCGCCCAGACGTGACCTACGATTTGGCGGTGGAAAATATCGACATCGGTGGTCCATCAATGCTTCGCTCAGCTGCTAAAAACCACGCTAGCGTAACCGTTGTGGTTGATTCAGCTGACTATGCCACTGTTTTGGGAGAATTGGCTGACGCTAGTCAGACGACATTTAAAACTCGTCAACGCTTGGCAGCTAAGGCCTTCCGTCATACGGCAGCCTACGACGCTTTGATTGCTGAGTACTTCACAGCTCAAGTGGGAGAGGCTAAGCCTGAAAAATTGACCATCACTTATGATCTTAAACAGGCTATGCGTTACGGAGAAAATCCACAGCAAGACGCTGATTTCTACCAAAAAGCCTTACCAACAGACTACTCAATCGCTTCAGCTAAACAGCTCAATGGAAAAGAATTGTCCTTCAATAATATCCGTGATGCTGATGCAGCAATCCGTATTATCCGCGATTTCAAAGACAGTCCAACGGTTGTTGTCCTCAAACACATGAACCCATGTGGTATCGGACAGGCTGATGATATTGAGACAGCTTGGGATTACGCTTATGAAGCTGACCCAGTTTCAATCTTTGGTGGAATTGTTGTCCTTAACCGTGAAGTTGACGCAGCGACAGCTGAGAAGATGCACCCTATCTTCTTGGAAATCATCATCGCACCATCATACTCAGAAGAAGCGCTAGCTATTCTCACAAATAAAAAGAAAAACTTGCGTATCCTTGAGTTGCCCTTTGATGCCCAAGCTGCCAGCGAAGTGGAAGCTGAGTACACTGGCGTAGTTGGTGGACTTTTGGTGCAAAACCAAGACGTTGTGGCTGAAAATCCATCTGACTGGCAAGTGGTGACAGATCGCCAGCCAACAGAACAAGAGGCGACTGCCCTTGAGTTTGCCTGGAAGGCTATCAAGTATGTTAAGTCTAACGGGATTATTATTACTAACGATCACATGACGCTTGGACTCGGTGCAGGTCAAACCAACCGTGTCGGCTCAGTTAAGATTGCTATCGAGCAGGCTAAGGACCACCTTGACGGTGCCGTTCTAGCATCAGATGCCTTCTTCCCATTTGCGGACAACATTGAAGAAATCGCTGCCGCAGGGATCAAAGCAATCATCCAACCAGGTGGTTCAGTTCGTGACCAAGAATCTATTGACGCCGCAAACAAACATGGCTTGACCATGATCTTCACAGGCGTGAGACATTTTAGACATTAAAAAATAGTAGTTTAGGTTTTCTTAAGTTAACTCAGGTATACTACGTATATCCTAAAAACTTTTCTTTTTATTAAACCTCCTAAGTACTCATCAAGGTGAGTACTTTTTTTGATATTTTGATTTAAATTTTCGAATAAGTTAATTGCAAGTGTTTGAGCACTTCATTATATTAATTCTATTTGGAGGTTTTTCTTGAATAAATGGTTAGTTAAGGCAAGTTCCTTAGTTGTTTTAGGTGGTATGGTTTTATCTGCGGGTTCCCGAGTTTTAGCGGATACTTATGTCCGTCCAATTGATAATGGTAGAATTACAACAGGTTTCAATGGTTATCCTGGACATTGTGGGGTGGATTATGCTGTTCCGACTGGAACGATTATTAGGGCAGTGGCAGATGGTACTGTGAAATTTGCAGGAGCTGGAGCCAACTTTTCTTGGATGACAGACTTAGCAGGAAATTGTGTCATGATTCAACATGCGGATGGAATGCATAGTGGTTACGCTCATATGTCACGTGTGGTGGCTAGGACTGGGGAAAAAGTCAAACAAGGAGATATCATCGGTTACGTAGGAGCAACTGGTATGGCGACGGGACCTCACCTTCATTTTGAATTTTTACCAGCTAACCCTAATTTTCAAAATGGTTTCCATGGACGTATCAATCCAACGTCACTAATTGCTAATGTTGCGACCTTTAGTGGAAAAACGCAAGCATCAGCTCCAAGCATTAAGCCATTACAATCAGCTCCTGTACAGAATCAATCTAGTAAATTAAAAGTGTATCGGGTAGATGAATTACAAAAGGTTAATGGTGTTTGGTTAGTCAAAAATAACACCTTAACGCCGACTGGATTTGATTGGAACGATAATGGTATACCAGCATCAGAAATTGATGAGGTTGATGCTAATGGTAATTTGACAGCTGACCAGGTTCTTCAAAAAGGTGGTTACTTTATCTTTAATCCTAAAACTCTTAAGACTGTAGAAAAACCCATCCAAGGAACAGCTGGTTTAACTTGGGCTAAGACACGCTTTGCTAATGGTAGTTCAGTTTGGCTTCGCGTTGACAACAGTCAAGAACTGCTTTACAAATAGTTTGAGGTATTGATTCATTGTTTTAAATGACAGTTTTGTTACTAACTAAGTACAATTTCTTTAAACCGTCTGAAAATAATTTTATAGTCCAGTAAAGTGTGATATTATAGTCTCGGACTAATAAAAAGGAAATAGGAATTGAAGCAATGAAAATGAATAAAAAGGTACTATTGACATCGACAATGGCAGCTTCGCTATTATCAGTCGCAAGTGTTCAAGCACAAGAAACAGATACGACGTGGACAGCACGTACTGTTTCAGAAGTAAAGGCTGATTTGGTAAAGCAAGACAATAAATCATCATATACTGTGAAATATGGTGATACACTAAGCGTTATTTCAGAAGCAATGTCAATTGATATGAATGTCTTAGCAAAAATTAATAACATTGCAGATATCAATCTTATTTATCCTGAGACAACACTGACAGTAACTTACGATCAGAAGAGTCATACTGCCACTTCAATGAAAATAGAAACACCAGCAACAAATGCTGCTGGTCAAACAACAGCTACTGTGGATTTGAAAACCAATCAAGTTTCTGTTGCAGACCAAAAAGTTTCTCTCAATACAATTTCGGAAGGTATGACACCAGAAGCAGCAACAACGATTGTTTCGCCAATGAAGACATATTCTTCTGCGCCAGCTTTGAAATCAAAAGAAGTATTAGCACAAGAGCAAGCTGTTAGTCAAGCAGCAGCTAATGAACAGGTATCACCAGCTCCTGTGAAGTCGATTACTTCAGAAGTTCCAGCAGCTAAAGAGGAAGTTAGACCAACTCAGACGTCAGTCAGTCAGTCAACAACAGTATCACCAGCTTCTGTTGCCGCTGAAACACCAGCTCCAGTAGCTAAAGTAGCACCGGTAAGAACTGTAGCAGCCCCAGCCCCTAGAGTGGCAAGTGCTAAAGTAGTCACTCCTAAAGTAGAAACTGGTGCATCACCAGAGCATGTACCAGCTCCAGCAGTTCCTGTGACTACGACTTCAACAGCTACAGACAATAAGTTACAAGCGACTGAAGTTAAGAGCGTTCCGGTGGCACAAAAAGCTCCAACAGCAACACCGGTAGCACAACCAGCTTCAACAACAAATGCAGTAGCTGCACATCCTGAAAATGCAGGACTCCAACCTCATGTTGCAGCTTATAAAGAAAAAGTAGCGTCAACTTATGGAGTTAATGAATTCAGTACATACCGTGCGGGAGATCCAGGTGATCATGGTAAAGGTTTAGCAGTTGACTTTATTGTAGGTAAAAACCAAGCACTTGGTAATGAAGTTGCACAGTACTCTACACAAAATATGGCAGCAAATAACATTTCATATGTTATCTGGCAACAAAAGTTTTACTCAAATACAAATAGTATTTATGGACCTGCTAATACTTGGAATGCAATGCCAGATCGTGGTGGCGTTACTGCCAACCACTATGACCACGTTCACGTATCATTTAACAAATAATATAAAAAAGGAAGCTATTTGGCTTCTTTTTTATATGCCTTGAATAGACTTTCAAGGTTCTTATCTAATTTTTATTAAATTGAGGAGATTAAGCTATAAGTCTGAAACTACTTTCACGTTAACCGTGACTAAATCAAAACGTTAAAACTAAAATCTAAGTCTGTAAAGATTATTGAAAACGCTTTAAAAATAGATATAATAAGGTTTATAGATATCTAAAATTAAAAAAGATAAGGAAGTGAGAATATGCCACATCTAAGTAAAGAAGCTTTTAAAAAGCAAATAAAAAATGGCATTATTGTGTCATGTCAAGCTTTGCCTGGGGAGCCTCTTTATACTGAAAGTGGAGGTGTTATGCCTCTTTTAGCTTTGGCAGCTCAAGAAGCAGGAGCGGTTGGTATAAGAGCCAATAGTGTCCGCGACATTAAGGAAATTCAAGAAGTTACTAATTTACCTATCATCGGCATTATTAAACGTGAATATCCTCCACAAGAACCATTTATCACTGCTACGATGACAGAGGTGGATCAATTAGCTAATTTAGATATTGCAGTAATAGCCTTAGATTGTACACTTAGAGAGCGTCATGATGGTTTGAGTGTAGCTGAGTTTATTCAAAAGATAAAAAGGAAATATCCTGAACAGTTGTTAATGGCTGATATAAGTACTTTTGAAGAAGGTAAAAATGCTTTTGAAGCAGGAGTTGATTTTGTGGGTACAACTCTATCTGGATACACAGATTACAGCCGCCAAGAAGAAGGACCGGATATAGAACTTCTTAATAAGCTTTGTCAAGCCGGTATAGATGTGATTGCGGAAGGTAAAATTCATACTCCTAAGCAGGCTAATGAAATTAATCATATAGGTGTTGCAGGAATTGTAGTTGGTGGTGCTATCACTAGACCAAAAGAAATAGCGGAGCGTTTCATCTCAGGACTTAGTTAAAAGTGTTACTCAAAAATCAAAATCAAAATAAAAAAGGGGAATAGTTATGAGTATCAAAAAAAGTGTGATTGGTTTTTGCCTCGGAGCTGCAGCATTATCAATGTTTGCTTGTGTAGACAGTAGTCAATCTGTTATGGCTGCCGAGAAGGATAAAGTCGAAATTACGTGGTGGGCTTTTCCAACCTTTACTCAAGAAAAGGCTAAGGATGGAGTAGGTACTTATGAGAAAAAAGTCATCAAGGCTTTTGAAAAGAAAAATCCTAATATAAAAGTAAAACTAGAGACAATTGATTTCACATCTGGACCTGAAAAAATCACTACAGCAATTGAAGCAGGGACAGCACCTGATGTGCTTTTTGATGCACCAGGGCGAATTATTCAATATGGTAAAAATGGTAAATTAGCAGATTTGAATGATTTATTTACAGACCAATTTATTAAGGATGTCAATAATAAGAATATCATTCAAGCTTCTAAGTCTGGTGATAAAGCCTACATGTATCCAATAAGTTCTGCCCCATTTTATATGGCGTTCAATAAAAAAATGCTTAAAGATGCAGGAGTTTTGAAACTCGTAAAAGAAGGTTGGACTACTAGTGATTTTGAAAAAGTACTAAAAGCACTAAAAAATAAAGGCTATACACCAGGTTCATTCTTTGCAAACGGGCAAGGAGGAGATCAAGGACCACGTGCATTTTTTGCTAATCTTTATAGTGCTCCAATAACAGATAAAGAAGTAACAAAATATACCACTGACACTAAAAATTCTGTAAAATCAATGAAAAAAATAGTTGAATGGATTAAGAAAGGCTACTTGATGAATGGGTCTCAGTATGATGGCTCAGCTGACATTCAAAACTTCGCCAATGGACAAACTGCTTTCACTATCCTATGGGCTCCAGCTCAACCAAAAACTCAAGCAAAATTATTAGAGTCAAGTAAAGTGGATTACCTTGAAGTGCCATTCCCATCAGAAGATGGAAAACCAGATTTAGAATACCTTGTTAATGGTTTTGCGGTCTTTAATAATAAAGATGAAAACAAAGTAAAAGCCTCTAAGAAATTTATCACTTTTATTGCTGATGATAAAAAATGGGGACCAAAAGATGTTATACGTACAGGTGCTTTCCCAGTTAGAACATCATTTGGAGATCTTTATAAAGGTGATAAACGTATGATGAAGATTTCAAAATGGACTCAATATTATTCACCATATTACAACACTATCGATGGCTTTTCTGAAATGAGAACCTTATGGTTCCCAATGGTTCAATCTGTATCCAATGGTGATGAAAAACCAGCAGATGCTTTGAAAGACTTTACTCAAAAAGCAAATGATACCATTAAAAAAGCAGCTAAATAATTAAGGAGACTCCTTTTCTATGGTCAATCACATATTGGGATAGAAGAGGAGTTTTTAGTCAAGTTAAGATGTAAAGGAGAGTACCGTATGCGTACTAATAAGTTAAAGATGAGGGAAACGATGATAGCTTATGCTTTTCTAGCGCCTATTCTCTTATTTTTCTTAATTTTTGTTTTTGCACCGATGGTTATGGGCTTTGTCACTAGTTTTTTTAATTATTCTATGACACAGTTCACTTTTATTGGGCTAGCTAATTACAATCGTATGTTTCATGATTCTATTTTCATGAAATCCTTGATAAATACAGTAATCATTGTGATTGGCTCTGTGCCAGTAGTGGTTTTCTTCTCACTTTTTGTTGCTGCCAATACTTATGAAAAAAATGTTTTTTCACGCTCTTTCTATCGTTGTGTCTTCTTCTTGCCAGTAGTAACTGGTAGTGTTGCAGTCACAGTTGTTTGGAAATGGATTTATGACCCTATGTCCGGAATTTTAAATTACATTTTGAAATCAGGTCATGTCATTGAACAGAATATTAGCTGGCTTGGTGATAAGCACTGGGCATTACTTGCTATTATTATTATTTTGCTAACGACCTCAGTTGGTCAACCTATTATTCTATATATTGCGGCGATGGGAAATATTGACAATTCTCTTTGCGAAGCTGCGCGTGTTGATGGAGCCAATGAAATGCAAGTTTTTTGGCAAATTAAATGGCCGAGTCTCTTACCAACTACACTCTATATTGCAGTTATAACAACAATTAATTCATTTCAATGTTTTGCCTTAATCCAGCTCCTAACATCTGGTGGACCAAATTATTCAACAAGCACTTTGATGTATTATCTTTATGAAAAAGCCTTTAAACTATCAGAATATGGCTATGCTAATACTATGGGAGTATTCCTAGCAGTAATGATTGCTTTAATAAGTTTTGCTCAATTTAAGATCTTAGGAAATGATGTGGAATATTAGGAGGAAAACATGAAAAAGAAAACATTCAGTGCTTATAACTTTTTAACGGCTCTTATCCTTTGTCTTTTGACAGTGCTTTTTATCTTTCCATTTTATTGGATTATGACAGGAGCTTTTAAATCTCAACCTGATACTATTATCATCCCCCCACAATGGTGGCCCAAAGCACCGACCTTAGAAAATTTTAAAGCTTTAACTGTACAAAACCCAGCTTTGAGATGGCTTTGGAATAGTGTCTTTATCTCAATTATGACAATGTTCCTGGTTTGCTGTACATCGTCAATGGCAGGCTATGTTTTAGCTAAGAAACGATTTTACGGTCAAAAAATATTGTTCTCCCTTTTTATTGCTGCTATGGCTTTACCTAAACAGGTTGTTTTAGTGCCATTAGTTAGAATTATCAATTTTATGGGGATACACGATACCTTATGGGCGGTTATTTTACCTCTTGTTGGTTGGCCTTTTGGGGTCTTCTTGATGAAACAGTTTTCTGAAAATATTCCAACAGAATTACTGGAATCAGCTAAAATTGATGGTTGTGGAGAGATTCGAACATTTATTAATGTAGCATTTCCAATTGTCAAACCTGGATTTGCTGCCCTAGCTATTTTCACATTTATCAATACTTGGAATGACTATTTTATGCAATTAGTTATGCTAACTTCTAGAAATAATCTGACCATTTCTCTTGGGGTAGCTACTATGCAGGCTGAAATGGCAACAAACTATGGCTTAATTATGGCAGGTGCAGCCTTAGCTGCTGTTCCTATTGTGACAGTATTCTTAGTTTTCCAAAAATCCTTTACTCAGGGGATTACAATGGGAGCTGTTAAAGGATAGGTAGGATTTATTATGATTTACGATCATTTATTGAATTTAACGCATTATAAAGATATTAATCCTAATTTAGATTTAGCGATTGATTATCTACTAAGTCATGATTTAAGGGATTTAGATATAGGCACCTATCATATTAGCCCAGAAGTGATACTCATGGTCCAATCAAATCAACTTAGTGAGTCATTTGATCATATTTTTGAATACCATAAAAAATACCTTGATATACATTATGTCATTGAAGGACATGAAGTTATCAAATTGGGAAAAGGTGATAAGGTAGAGGTAGAGGAATACTTAGGCGATATAGGATTTATCAAGTGCTCAGAAGAGACTTCTTTTGATTTGAGAGATAATTATATAGCCTTCTTTTTCCCAAAAGAAGCTCATCAGCCAAATGGTATGGGAAGTCTAGGTAATTATGTCAAAAAAGGGGTATTGAAAGTGTTAATGGCGTAAGAAATACAGGGAGTATATTGTGAAAAAAGCAAATCAATTAATAGCAGCGATTTTTGATGTTAACAACACCTTTATGCAAGGTTGCAATGTTGTTTTTGATCTAGCATTACTAAACCTTCTTTTTATGATAACTTGCCTACCATTGGTAACTATTGGTGCTGCTAAAATTAGTTTGTATCGAACGTTGTGGCAAAAATTAGAAGGTGATCAGACAAATCTTTTAATATTGTATATAAAACACCTAAAAAAAGAGTGGTTCCAAGGTATGCTTTTAGGTTTGGTTGAACTAAGTATTTTGGTTGTGATCATATTTGATTTAACAATTCTTCATTATCAAATAGGTTTCATTGTGTCTTTCTTGAAGATAACTTGTTACGCCTTTTTGTTATTGACTGTGATGACGAGCATATACCTATTTCCTATGGCTGCCCGCTACGAAATGTCTCTTTTAGATACCGTGAAAAAGAGCTTTATAATGGCATGTTTAAACTTGAAATGGACTAGTGTATTGATGTTTTTATTAATCATGACTTGGTTTATTATGGTGCAGTCTAGTCTCTTATTTATGCTTACAGTGTCAGCTATATTTATTTTTGCTTATACCGCCTTTGCTTACTTTAAAATTATTATTTTACAAAAACAATTTGCCTATTTCAGCAAACAACAAGGAGATTATCAATGAAAGATTTACAAAAATATCAAGGAATTATTCCTGCATTTTATGCTTGCTATGATGATAAGGGTGATATTTGTCCCGAACGAGTAAAAGCCCTGACCAATTATTTTATTGATAAAGGTGTTCAAGGACTTTATGTTAATGGTTCATCAGGAGAATGTATTTACCAAAGTGTAGCAGATCGTAAACTTGTACTGGAAAATGTTATGTCCGTTGCTAAGGGTAAACTAACAGTAATAGCGCATGTGGCATGTAATAATACTAAGGATAGCGTAGAGTTGGCTATGCATGCTGAAGCTATAGGTGTTGATGCTATTGCAGCAATTCCACCAATTTATTTTCGATTACCAGAGTATGCCATAGCAGATTATTGGAATACTATTAGTCAAGCAGCACCACAAACTGATTTTATTATTTACAATATTCCTCAATTGGCAGGGGTTGCTTTGACATCGGATTTATATCGAAAAATGTTACAAAATCCGCAAGTAATTGGTGTTAAAAATTCTTCCATGCCAGTTCAAGACATTCAGAATTTTGTGGCTATTGGAGGAGAAAATCATATTGTTTTTAATGGTCCAGATTAACAATTTTTGGGTGGTCGTCTCATGGGAGCCGCTGCAGGTATTGGTGGTACCTATGGCGTAATGCCAGAATTATACTTGACTTTAAATCAGTTAATTGTTGATAAAGCTTTAGAAAAAGCGCGTGAACTTCAATTTACAATTAACGATATTATCACAAAGCTTTGTTCGGGTCATGGTAATATGTATGCTGTGATCAAAGCTGTATTGGAAATCAATGAGCAACTAACTATAGGTTCCGTTCGGTTACCTTTAGCATCTGTAACAGAAGAAGATAAACCTATTATTAAAGAGGCAGCAGAAATGATTAGACATGCTAAAAAACAGTTTTGTTAAAGTGAGGTAGATGATTATGACCAGAACAGTAGCAATTGATATTGGCGGTACAATGATTAAGCATGGCATTGTGGATAATTTAGGTTGTATTGTTGAGGCAAGTGAGCTTGCCACAGAAGCCTACAAAGGTGGTCCAGGTATTTTACAAAAAGTTTGTCAAATTATCGATAACTATCTAGCAGAAGGGAGCATTGATGGAATTGCTATCTCATCTGCTGGCATGGTAGATCCAGATGAAGGATGTATATTTTACTCTGGTCCTCAAATTCCAAACTATGCTGGGACACAATTTAAGAAAGTTTTAGAAGACACTTATCAAGTACGCACAGAAATTGAAAATGATGTTAATTGTGCAGGATTAGCTGAAGCTGTCTCAGGTAGTGCCAAAGATAGTTCAATAGCGCTTTGTCTTACTATTGGAACAGGTATTGGTGGTTGTCTGATTATTGATAAAACAGTTTTTCATGGCTTTAGTAATTCTGCTTGTGAAGTTGGCTATATGCACCTTTCAGATGGTGATTTTCAAGATTTAGCCTCTACAACTGCACTGATTGCTGATGTTGCTAAAGCGCATGGAGATGAAATTAGCCGATGGGATGGACGTCGTATTTTTCAGGAGGCTAAAGAAGGCAATGAGAAATGTATTGCAAGTATAGACCGTATGATAAACTACCTTGGTCAAGGAATCGCTAATATGGTTTATGTGGTAAATCCTGAAAAAGTTGTTTTAGGTGGTGGAATCATGGCTCAAAAAGATTATTTACAAGATAAACTTAGTGAATCTTTGAAACGAAATCTTGTGACAAGTCTTGCTGAAAAAACAGCAATAGTTTTTGCACAACACGAAAACCAAGCTGGTATGCTAGGAGCTTACTACCATTTTAAAAACAGGGGGTGACGGGTATATGATTGAAACAATGTCGCTAGATGACATGAGAGAATACCTAGGTCAAGACCAAATTCCCGAGGATTTTGATGACTTCTGGAAAAAACAAACAATGAAATATCAAGGGAATATTGAGTATCGTCTAGACAAAAAAGATTTCAATATTACTTTTGCACAAGCTTATGATCTTCATTTTAAAGGCAGCAATGACTCTATTGTCTATGCCAAATGTTTATTCCCTAAAACAAATAACCCCTATCCTGTAGTTTTTTATTTTCATGGCTACCAAAACCAAAGTCCTGACTGGAGTGACCAACTTAATTATGTAGCAGCAGGTTACGGCGTTGTTTCAATGGATGTTCGAGGTCAAGCTGGACAGTCTCAAGACAAGGGGCATTTTGATGGCATTACAGTTAAGGGCCAGATTGTGAGAGGAATGATCTCAGGACCAAATCATCTTTTTTATAAAGACATTTATCTTGATGTTTTCCAATTGATTGATATCATTGCTACATTAGAGAGTGTTGATAGTAATCAACTTTATAGTTATGGCTGGTCTCAAGGTGGAGCACTTGCTTTGATAGCTGCAGCTCTTAATCCCAAAATCGTCAAGACCGTTGCTGTTTACCCATTTTTGTCAGACTTTAGACGAGTATTAGATTTAGGGAATGTCAGTGAGCCTTATGACGAACTCTTCCGCTATTTTAAATATAGTGATCCTTTTCATAAAACAGAAAATAATGTGTTAAAAACTTTGGCTTATATTGATGTTAAAAATTTTGCACATAGGATTTCTTCCCCCGTTGTTTTACTAACAGCCTTGAAAGATGATATTTGTCCTCCATCAACTCAATTTGCCATTTTTAACCGTCTGACATCAACTAAAAAGCATCTTTTATTACCAGATTATGGACATGATCCAATGACAGTGCAAGTAAAAGACTATATTTTTGATCAACTGACAGGAAGTCAATTTACAAAGCAAAAAATCGAGTAGATTATTTCTACTCGATTTTCATTTAGCGTTGAATAATGGTTTCTCTAAAAATTCGCTCTTTTTCTATTTTATTAATATCTAAAAATTGTGCATAGATAATATCTACCATGATTAACATTGGAATCTGAGGCGAAATTCTATTGCCGTAGTCTAAATGCCTAGCAGAGGCCACCTGAATAATCTTGTCAAAAGCATAGTCAATTGTGTGAGGTTGTTTTGTAAATAGAACGGTTTTAGCTCCGTGACAACTTGCGATTTTTAAGGCACCGATAACAGAATTGGTGTTCCCAGAAAGTGAGAAGGCAATGACGAGGCATCTATCATTAACAATACTATTAGTCCATGAGAAACTATCTGTATCATCCAGAGCCTCACAAATCACTCCCAGCCTCATAAGGCGTATTTTAAATTCTTTAGCTACTAGCGATGAGCTCCCTTTGCCATAAAAATAAACACGATCAGCTTGCTCAATCATATGTGATACTTCTAGAAGCTGTTCTTCATCAATAATATCAGCGGATTTAGAAACCATCTCTTGATAATTCATAAATACTTTCTTAGTGTTGTCATTTTGAAGACCGTATAATTGTTGACTGATGGTCTCATGGCTTTTTAAATATTCAAAAACAAATTCACGATAGCCTTTAAACCCACATTTTTTAGCAAAACGCGTTAAGGCTGCTTGTGAAATGTGTAGTTGCTTAGTGACAATGGAAGAAGCAAGAGCGTCTTTTGAAATGGGCTGCCCCATAAAATAACAAGCAATTTCACGTTCTAAATCAGTCATTAAATCAAGAGCAGACTCAATTTGGTCATAAATAGTCATAATACACGGTCCTCTCCTCTTTAAGAAAGCGCTTAACATATTCAGTATAACATAAAGTTAGCGAGGGACCAAACTAAGTTCTAAGAAACAGCAATGATAAGTTTTAAATAGCAATATGAAGGATTAATAACATAATATATGTTAAGTATATATTATGATATAAATTTTTCAAAAAAGCTGTAATAAAAAAAATAAAAGCGAACAAATGTGTTATAATTTTATAAATAATACGTTTTTATTGCAAATTTCTTTTTATATTATTTAATAGGAGTTATTCTGATATGAAATTGCTTGTTGTTGGTTCTGGTGGTCGTGAGCATGCGATTGCTAAGAAGTTGTTAGCGTCTAAGGGTGTAGATCAGGTTTTTGTGGCACCTGGTAATGATGGTATGACCTTGGATGGTCTAGACTTGGTAAATATCGGAATTTCCGAACACTCTAGGATGATTGACTTTGTTAAGGAGAATGAGATTGCTTGGACCTTTATTGGTCCTGATGATGCGCTAGCGGCTGGTATCGTTGATGATTTCAACAGTGCTGGGCTCAGAGCTTTTGGTCCAACCAAGGCAGCAGCGGAGCTAGAGTGGTCAAAAGACTTTGCCAAGGAAATCATGGTTAAATACAATGTTCCAACAGCAGCCTATGGCACATTTTCAGATTTTGAAAAAGCCAAAGCCTACATCGAAGAGCAGGGCGCACCAATCGTAGTCAAGGCTGACGGCTTGGCGTTAGGCAAGGGCGTGGTCGTGGCTGAAACCGTTGAGCAGGCGGTAGAGGCGGCGCAAGAGATGCTTTTGGACAACAAATTTGGCGACTCAGGAGCGCGTGTGGTTATCGAGGAATTCTTAGATGGTGAGGAGTTCTCCCTCTTTGCCTTCGCTAATGGCGACAAGTTTTACATCATGCCGACAGCACAGGATCACAAGCGTGCTTTTGACGGAGATAAGGGACCAAACACTGGCGGTATGGGCGCCTATGCGCCAGTTCCCCACCTGCCTCAGAGCGTGGTGGATACGGCGGTTGAGACTATCGTTAAGCCTGTCCTTGAGGGCATGATTGCCGAAGGGCGTCCTTATCTAGGTATCCTCTATGCGGGGCTTATCCTGACAGCTGATGGTCCTAAGGTTATCGAGTTCAACTCACGTTTCGGTGACCCTGAAACTCAGGTTATCCTCCCTCGCCTGACTTCCGATTTCGCTCAGAACATTGACGACATCATGATGGGCATCGAGCCTTACATCACTTGGGGGAAGGACGGCGTGACTCTTGGCGTTGTCGTTGCTTCTGAAGGCTATCCGCTCGATTACGAGAAAGGCGTGCCATTGCCTGAAAAGACCGACGGCGACATCATCACCTACTATGCGGGAGCTAAGTTTGCGGAAAATAGCAAAGCGCTGCTCTCAAACGGAGGACGTGTCTATATGCTCGTCACCACAGAAGACAGCGTCAAAGCAGGGCAGGACAAAATCTATACCCAGCTAGCCCAACAAAACACAACAGGCCTCTTCTACCGAAATGATATCGGAAGCAAAGCTATTAAGTAATTCAAAAATTAGTTTTCTTTTGTGCTTTTCTTAAGTAGTGTGGGGCGGAAGCGACCTCCTTTCGGAGTTCCATTCCTTCTTAGCGAGCCTAAGGTCTCGCTAACCCCTAGTGCTAGAATTGAAAAATTCTAGCACTGTCACTACAGCGAAAAGCACTTTATCAAGACGACAAAGTCGTCTTGGAAACTGTCGCCTTGAATTTAAAGAGACAGTTCCTTTATCTTCCAAAGCGGTTAGAAAAAGAAAATGATTTTTGAACAAGTTTAATAAAAAGCGCCAGCAATCAGCGACCGAAGGTCGCTCTAAAAAGATAATGGGCGCCGTAGTGAAAAGACCGTAACTATAAGTTACGGTCGAGGGAACTGTTGAGACCATAGGCTCAACAGTTAGGGATGAAACCGTAGGTTTGCTCCCGACCTCACTACTTAAGCCCATTATCAAAAAGAAAGAAGAAAGGAACTGAACACGGGACTAATTTTCTAGTGAAAAAGATAAATCTTCCTAGATGCTAAAGCATCTGCGTAAGATTTCCTATTTTCATACGAAAATTTTCGACAAGTCGAAACGTCCCTTTGTATCTTATATATGAACCCAATTATTTCTATTATCATGGGCTCCAAATCCGACTGGGCAACCATGCAAAAAACGGCTGAAGTTCTAGATAACTTTGGCATTGCTTACGAGAAGAAAGTCGTCTCTGCCCACCGCACGCCTGACCTCATGTTCAAGCATGCCGAGGAAGCACGTGGTCGTGGTATCAAGATCATCATCGCTGGAGCGGGTGGGGCAGCTCACTTGCCTGGTATGGTGGCAGCTAAAACAACCCTGCCTGTTATCGGTGTGCCTGTCAAATCACGTGCCCTTTCAGGTTTGGATTCGCTCTATTCCATTGTGCAGATGCCTGGTGGTGTGCCTGTGGCAACCATGGCTATCGGAGAAGCGGGAGCGACTAACGCTGCCCTGACAGCCCTCCGTATCCTCTCTATCGAGGACCAAAATCTGGCTGATGCGCTAGCTCATTTCCATGAGGAACAAGGAAAAATCGCAGAGGAGTCAAGCAATGAACTCATTTAAAACCATTGGGATTATCGGTGGTGGTCAGCTGGGGCAGATGATGGCGATTGCGGCTATCTACATGGGCCATAAGGTCATCACGCTGGATCCTGCTAGCGACTGCCCTGCCTCCCGCGTTAGCGAGGTGATTGTGGCACCTTACGATGATGTTGAGGCATTGGGACAATTAGCTGCGCGTTGCGATGTTTTGACTTATGAGTTTGAGAATGTCGATGCCGATGGTCTGGATGCCGTTGTGTCAGCTGGTCAGCTACCGCAGGGGACTGATCTACTCCGCATTTCTCAAAATCGTATCTTTGAAAAAGACTTTCTGGCAAATAAGGCTGGTGTGACTGTCGCTCCCTATAAGGTGGTGACGTCTAGCCTTGACCTAGAGGGGCTTGATTTGACCAAGACCTATGTCCTCAAGACAGCGACAGGTGGTTATGACGGTCATGGGCAAAAGGTTATCCGCTCAGCAGAAGACCTGCCAGAGGCGCAACAATTAGCCAACTCAGCTGAGTGTGTATTGGAAGAGTTTGTCGACTTTGACCTTGAAATCTCAGTCATCGTGTCTGGAAATGGCAAGGATGTGACGGTCTTTCCCGTTCAGGAAAATATCCACCGCAACAATATCCTATCAAAAACTATCGTACCAGCTCGCATCTCAGACCAACTAGCTGACAAGGCTAAGAAAATGGCGGTACAGATTGCCAAGGAACTCCAGCTATCAGGAACCCTCTGTGTGGAAATGTTTGTGACCGCAGATGATATCATCGTCAATGAAATCGCCCCACGCCCCCACAACTCAGGGCACTATTCTATCGAAGCCTGCGACTTTTCACAGTTTGACACTCACATCTTGGGCGTTCTCGGGCAACCTCTCCCACCAATCAAACTCCATGCACCAGTTGTCATGCTCAACGTTCTGGGGCAACATGTCCAGCAGGCAATTGACTATGTTGCCGAAAACCCTAGCGCACACCTCCACATGTATGGTAAACTAGAAGCGAAACATAACCGCAAAATGGGACATGTGACGGTGTTTGCAGAAGATGCGGATGAGGTGGAGGAGTTTTAGGAGGTTTGTATGATTAAAATCATTGTTCATGCTTTTATTAATAGTGGTAAAATAGGTGTTGTTGAAGTATTATTTGCGACATCAGATGATAAACTCTTGATGACTAAAATGTCAGAATTTCAGCGCCACTACCCAGGTGATTATTTAGCTATTTATGATTTACCATTAGATACAGATTTAAATAAACTGTCCCACTACCCATCAGTAGCAATTAGTAAAGAGGACTTTCATGAAGAAAAGGCTAATGAAACTAATGAGAATAGCTAGTCTTAAATTAAAATTCACTGCTCGTTGGAGAATGTAATTAAGGAGATATTCCTAGGAAGTTAAAAATAGATAGACAGATGCTTTTTATTCCTAATAAGAGTGAATGAAAATAGATAATAATCAAGTTCAATATTTCAATTTTATTAAAAGTACGAATTTATCTTCTTTGGAGCGAAAGGGCTTTGATTTTTTATATAGAATAAGTTAGGTGATAAAGTTGTTAAAAAATAGATTAGTTATTTTAGGTTTGCTTGTTACTTGTGTTTTTCCATTATATTCCTGTAAAATTAGTAGTACTAGAAGTCAAGAATATAAATCTTCTTCTCAAAAAAAACATTTTTATTTAGGAGGTACTTATTACGATTTGGCTTCTGGTGAAAAGGCTAAAATTCAGAGGAAAAAAAGCGGCGCATGGTCCATGACTTACAAAACACTAGACGGGAATGTTGTTGCGACTTTTCGTCCAATGTTTAAAAAAACAGGTCTCCATTACTATATCTCAACCTCAAAAATGACAAAATCAGATGGTAATAACAATTTTTCTATCCAAATTTATTATAAAGGTACTTCAAATGTGAAAATCAAAATGTTTGATGATAACCCAGAGCATACTATGCAGTTTTCGAAGAAGAAATTTGCTAATAATATGTTAAATAGAGATGAATCTACTACCAACCATTCTTATGATAAGGTTTTGGAAGGAGATTTAACCCCATTTATGGGTCAATTTTCAAGTGATAGTTTTAACCAAACTATTGTAGATTCGGGTATGACTTATGGGGGATATGAACCGAAAGACTACTATGAGGGGCGAACAACAGTTTTTCCTGCAATAACGAAGACAGGCTATTGGAATGGCATAACGTCTCATGGTAGTTATGTTATAAAAACCGATGATTTACCCAAGAAAATTAAAAATTATTATGAAATACATGTGTATGGCGCTAATTCTGGAGCGATAAATAGTACAGGTAGTTTGAAACGTATATTCTATTTAGTTCCCCCAAAAGTGGAGGGGCCAGATGGAAAAGTATTATCAAAAAGACAAGTTTTTGAAGTAGGAGCTAATAATCAATTAATTTCTCTTTCCTATCAATCTCCGGATTGGTGGAAAAGATATAAAAAATCTGGATTAGAAAAAGATTTAGATGTTGACGCTATTTATAGAGGTGACTTTTCCTCGTTGAAAGGAACTTGGAGAAATGGTAAAGGGGAAGTTTTAACTATTAATGATGATGGCAGTACAGATGATGGTGAAAGAATTAGTATCGGGAGTACAGAAAAAAGTAGACTCCCCTCTGTAGGGATGAGTAGTGGTAATTTTGGGGTATCTGTTTATCTCTTCCAAATTGGTGTATCGAATCCTTATATAGAGAACGGGCATACATCGGACACGACACGACCGCGCTTAGCTATTGGGCTTAACCCTGGAGATTTTCCTACAGATGCCTATTACTATCGTTACTAAATATCATTCTATGACCTTGATGTAACAATAAGCTCTTTTACCACTGTGACTATTAATTTTTAAAGAATAAGAGGATAGAGAAAAAATGATCGAACGTTATTCACGCCCTGAGATGGCGGCAATTTGGACAGAGGAAAATAAATACCGTGCTTGGTTGGAGGTTGAGATTTTGGCTGACGAGGCATGGGCTGAGTTGGGTGAGATTCCTAAGGGGGATGTGGCTAAGATTCGTGAAAAGGCGGATTTTGATATTGACCGCATTCTTGAAATTGAGCAGGACACGCGTCACGATGTGGTGGCTTTCACTCGTGCGGTTTCTGAGACGCTTGGTGAGGAGCGCAAATGGGTGCACTACGGTTTGACATCGACTGACGTTGTGGACACTGCCTATGGTTACCTCTACAAGCAGGCTAACGACATTATCCGTCGTGACCTTGAGAATTTCACAAACATTGTAGCTGACAAGGCTAAGGAGCACAAGTTCACCATCATGATGGGTCGTACCCACGGTGTTCACGCCGAGCCAACGACTTTCGGTCTCAAGTTGGCGACATGGTACAGCGAGATGAAACGTAATATTGAGCGTTTTGAACATGCTGCCGCAGGTGTGGAAGCTGGTAAGATTTCAGGTGCCGTTGGTAACTTTGCTAACATTCCTCCATTCGTGGAGAAATATGTCTGTGACAAATTAGGTATCCGTCCGCAAGAAATTTCAACACAGGTTCTTCCACGTGACCTCCACGCAGAATATTTTGCAGTGCTTGCAAGCATCGCAACATCTATCGAACGTATGGCAACAGAGATTCGTGGTCTGCAAAAATCAGAACAGCGTGAAGTTGAAGAGTTCTTTGCCAAAGGTCAGAAAGGTAGCTCTGCTATGCCTCACAAGCGTAACCCTATTGGTTCTGAAAACATGACTGGGCTAGCGCGCGTGATTCGTGGTCACATGGTGACGGCTTATGAGAACGTGGCACTTTGGCACGAGCGTGACATTTCGCACTCATCAGCTGAGCGTATCATCACACCTGACACAACGATCTTGATTGACTACATGCTCAACCGTTTTGGCAATATCGTTAAGAACTTGACTGTCTTCCCGGAAAATATGATGCGCAATATGGAATCAACTTTTGGTTTGATTTATAGTCAACGTGTTATGCTCAAATTGATTGAAAAAGGAATGACACGAGAAGAAGCTTATGACTTAGTTCAACCTAAGACAGCTTATTCCTGGGACAATCAAGTGGATTTCAAACCACTTTTAGAAGAAGACACCAAAGTTACCTCTTGTCTTACACAGGAAGAAATTGATGAACTATTTAATCCGATTTATTACACAAAACGTGTTGATGATATTTTTGAAAGACTAGGATTAGAAAAATAAGAAAATTCCATTACTGGTTAACGTTTTTTTAACCAGTAATGGAATTTTTATTGATTTAAAAGGAATTAATATTAAAAAAATATACTTAAAATGAGTTTATTATGATAATATATAATAAGAAGAAAAATTTAGGAGTTAGTTTTTAAAGGAAAATGTTAAAACATTTTGGTAGTAAAGTAAGAAATTTGAGAGTAACTAGAAATATTACTCGCGAAGATTTTTGTGGTGATGAAACTGAGTTATCTGTAAGACAATTAGCTAGGATTGAAAGTGGACAGTCAATTCCAAACTTGACTAAAGCTCACTACATAGCTAAACAATTGAATGTAAAATTGGATATTTTAACAGGAGGAGAGAGCTTAGAATTACCTAAACGGTATAAAGAGTTGAAGTATTTGATTTTAAGAATTCCAACTTATGCAGATGCTGAACGATTAAAATTAAGAGAATGTCAGTTTGATCATATTTTCGAAGAATTCTATGATAATCTTCCAGAAGACGAGTGCTTAGCAATTGACAGTTTACAAGCTAAATTTGAAGTCTATCAAACAGGAGACATTAATTTTGGTGTGGAGGTTTTATGCGAATGCTTTGATAAAGTAAAATATAAAGAAAAATATACTCTTAATGATTTGATTATCATAGATTTGTTTTTAACTTGTGCAGTTGTATCTAAATTTAACAATAGAGCATTTACTAAAGAAGTATTTCAAACTATATGTAAAACTTTGATAAGTCAGAACCACAAACTTACAGCAGAAGATTTGTTTTGGTTTAATCATGTACTCCTGAATTGTGTATTTGTTGGACTTTGTTTAAATAGTGAAGAGTGTCTTGCAGAAATGTTAGAAGTTAGCCGACAAACGATGGTGTCAACACATGATTTTCATAAAATGCCTTTATATTTTATGTACCAATGGAAATACTTCATTACAATTGACAATGATATAAAGTCTGCAGAAAATGCTTACCAACAATCAATTATGTTTTCAAAAATGATTGATGACAAGCATCTAATTAAAAAATTAGAATTGGAGTGGCAAGAAGATATAACAGGACATTGATGTCCTGTGACTCTGAGGTCTAAAAATTTATAATAAACGTACAAAATATTATTTAGGAGTTTATTATAGTGATTAAAAAATGTTTTTTAATAGTATTACTTGTTCTATTATCAAATTTAGGTTCATTTGATTTGTTTTTAGGAATGGGTTGGTGGAATATGGGCTAAGTAAGCTGTTCTGTGATTTTTTGAGGTTGGATTAACTATAAGATCAGTTTATTCTTCCTTTAAATAAGGGAGATACTAATACACCAACTTAGTTCTTAACTTTTCTTATACAAATGTTATAATAATATCATGACAAGATTTTTAGATAGTGATGCAATGGGTGACGAAGAATTGGTAGAACGTACACTTCGTCCGCAGTATTTAAGAGAGTATATTGGACAAGATAAGGTTAAAGATCAGCTAAAAATATTTATTGAAGCTGCTAAATTGCGTGATGAGTCATTGGATCATGTGTTATTATTTGGCCCTCCTGGTTTAGGGAAAACAACCATGGCATTTGTAATTGCTAATGAGTTGGGTGTCAATCTCAAACAAACATCAGGTCCCGCAATTGAAAAATCAGGGGATTTAGTAGCCATTTTAAATGATTTAGAACCAGGTGATGTTCTTTTTATTGATGAAATTCATCGTATGCCGATGGCGGTTGAAGAGGTACTTTATAGTGCAATGGAAGACTTCTATATTGACATTATGATCGGTGCAGGAGAAACTAGTAGAAGTGTTCATTTAGATTTGCCGCCCTTTACCTTAATTGGTGCAACGACACGTGCAGGTATGTTATCTAATCCCTTACGTGCTCGCTTTGGTATTACAGGGCATATGGAGTATTATGAAGAAAATGATTTGACAGAAATTATTGAGCGTACAGCAGACATTTTTGAAATGAAAATCACTTATGAAGCTGCTTCTGAATTAGCGCGTCGCAGTCGTGGAACGCCACGTATCGCTAACCGTTTATTGAAACGTGTTCGAGATTATGCTCAAATCATGGGAGATGGTTTGATAGATGACAATATTACAGATAAAGCATTAACGATGTTAGATGTTGATCACGAGGGGCTTGATTACGTCGATCAAAAAATCTTAAGAACCATGATTGAAATGTATAATGGAGGTCCTGTTGGTTTAGGAACTCTATCCGTTAATATTGCTGAAGAACGAGATACTGTTGAAGACATGTACGAACCTTATTTAATTCAAAAAGGTTTTATTATGCGTACCCGTACCGGTCGTGTAGCTACGGATAAGGCATACGAACATTTAGGTTATCAGCGATTTGATAAATAAAACATAAGTCATTTTAAGGCTAGGGTATCTAGTCTTAATTTTTTAATTTTCATGCAATGTTAAGTATTAGATATGTTGTAGTTATTCTTTGAGCAGTTAAACGTATTATAAGTACCTTTTTTCTGTTATAATAGACCAAAAGGAGTTTGCTATGAAGAAAGTCTGTTTTGTTTGTCTTGGAAATATCTGCCGTAGCCCTATGGCTGAGTTTGTTATGGCGAATTTAGATAAGGAGGATAGCCTCTCGGTTGAGAGTCGTGCGACTTCAACATGGGAGCATGGAAATCCTATACATAGGGGAACGCAAGCGATTTTGCAGCGTTATCAAATTCCTTACGCTAACGATAAAGGGTCACAACCTATTTCTAAAGACGATTTAGCATATTTTGATTATATCATCGGTATGGATGAGCAAAATGTCAAGGATTTAAAAGCTCTATCACAAGGAACCTATGATGATAAGATTAGCCTTTTTTGTGATGGTGGTGTTCCTGATCCATGGTATACTGGTGATTTTGAGGAAACCTATCGTCTAGTCAATGATGGCTGTAAACAGTGGTTAACGCTAATAAATAATAGTAGAGATTAAGTAGAAATGAAGAATTTTAAAATAACACGAACTCATCTAGAAATATTATCTTTGATAATTATTGTTGTTTTTGGTTTATCAGTATTTACCTTAACGACTTCTAGTCAAGGAGTCCTTAGCTATGATGGCGGTAAGATAAAATATGTGGGCTCTATTATTAATCACCATATGACTGGTAAAGGTAAATTAACCTATGAGAATGGGGATTACTATAAGGGCGATTTTGTAAATGGGGTCTTTGAAGGGAAAGGAACATTTGTTTCAGTTCATGGCTGGTCTTATACAGGTGACTTTAAAAAAGGTCAACCTGATGGACAAGGTCGCCTCAATGCTAAAAATAAGAAAGTCTATAAGGGGACATTTAAACAGGGGATTTATCAAAAATGAGAATAAAATGGTTTTCTTTGGTACGTATAACAGGACTACTACTTGTTTTACTTTACCATTTCTTTAAGAATAGTTTTCCAGGAGGATTTGTTGGTGTTGACATCTTCTTTACATTTTCTGGTTTTCTGATTACGGCCTTGTTGATTGATGAATTTTCTAAAACGAAAAAAATTGATTTTGTTAGTTTTTGTCGTAGACGTTTTTACCGTATTTTCCCACCATTAGTATTGATGGTTTTGGTGACAATACCTTTTGTATTTCTGGTTAAAAGCGATTTTAGAGCAAGTATTGGCTCTCAAATTATGACTGCTTTAGGTTTTACCAGCAACTTTTACGAAATCTTGACTGGTGGTAACTACGAAAGTCAATTTATCCCTCACTTATTTGTGCATACCTGGAGTCTTTCTATTGAAGTCCATTTTTATGTTTTATGGGGCTTAACGGTATGGCTCTTATCGAAAAGATCAAAAGATCAAAAGCAATTGAGGGGGACTTTGTTCCTTATTTCCATGGGAGTTTTTGGAGTCAGCTTCCTTACCATGTTTGTTAGAGCCTTTTTCGTTGATAATTTTTCAACGATATATTTCTCTACATTATCACATATATTTCCGTTCTTTTTAGGAGCGATGGTGGCTACAATATCTGGTATTCGAGAGATTACTGGACGATTCAAGAAAAATATCAAAAATCTGACTTTGAAGCATAATTTAATCATGATGGGTAGTGCTTTTGCTGGTCTAATGATTTTAACTTTTGCACTTGATTTTGATAATCGGCTAACATATCTTTTTGGTTTTGTTTTGTCTAGCATTTTTGCTAGTGTAATGATTTACAATGCACGTATTTTACACGAGCATACACCAGATATTTCAGAACCTTTCGTGATTACTTATCTTGCTGATATCAGTTACGGTATGTACCTTTTTCATTGGCCATTTTATATTATTTTTAGTCGTTTATCCCCAAACTGGATAGCTGTTATTTTGACAGTAGTATTATCAGCAGTCTTCTCAACATTATCATTTTATATCATTGAACCTTTTATTTTAGGTAGAAAACCTAAATTCCTTGATTATGAATTTGACTTGTTGCCTTACAAAAAGTGGTTATTTAGTATCGGAGGGGTACTAACTCTTATTACTGTAGTGACAATGTTGACAGCTCCAAGTATAGGAAGTTTTGAGACAGAATTATTGCAGAATTCGTTACAACAAGCTAGAACAAATACTAACCGAACACATACACTAGCCGCAGGGGATGCAGGTGCTCTTAGTGATGTGACGGTAATCGGAGATTCAGTTGCCTTAAGGTCAAGTGCTGCTTTTAATAAATTGTTACCAGAAGTACAATTAGATGCTGCGGTGAGTCGTAATTTTAGTAAATCATTTGATATTTTTGAAAACCGTATTCAAAATAAAGCCTTGTCCAAAATTGTTGTTTTGGCAGTTGGTGTGAATTCATTAGATAACTACAAGACAGACTTGAGCCAATTTATTAAATCTTTGCCTAAGGGACACCGTTTGATTATAGTAACGCCTTATAATGCTAAAAATATGAGTCAAGTTACGACAGTGCGTGATTATGAACTCTCGCTAATGAAAAAATATAATTACATAACGGTTGCTGACTGGTATAAGGTTGCGACAGAACATCCAGAAATCTGGGGAAATACAGATGGTGTGCATTATAGTGATAGCGATACTACAGGGGCTGATTTATATGTTAGTAACGTCAAAAAGGCTATTCAAAAATCAGCTCAACGAGCTGCAAAATAAACAAGTCCGAGTCATGTACTCGGCTTTTTTTGTGAAAACGAATAATAGATACCTCCGTTTATGGTGATACAAATGAAATCGATTGGCTTTAATCTGAAAATTAGTAATGAAAAAACAAATTTAATTAAAGCGCTTTCAAGAAATGTTTCCGAAAGATTGAAAAAAAGTTCACAAAAAAGTTGTGAAACTATTTACAAAGTTTTTAAATATGCTATAATAATCTCGTAAACAAATTTGTGAAACATTTAACAAATCAAAAGGAGTCTCAAATGACTGAAAAAACTAAAGCAGTAGAAACTACAGATGTTGCTCTTGCAATTGATACATTGGTTCAAAACGGTTTAAAAGCACTTGATGAGATGCGTCAACTTAATCAAGAACAAGTTGATTATATTGTAGCTAAAGCTTCTGTTGCAGCCTTGGATGCCCATGGAGAACTTGCTCTTCATGCAGTAGAAGAAACTGGTCGTGGTGTCTTTGAAGATAAAGCGACAAAAAATTTATTTGCATGTGAACACGTCGTTAACAACATGCGTCATACAAAGACAGTGGGAGTTATTGAAGAAGACGATGTCACAGGCTTGACATTAATTGCTGAACCAGTGGGAGTTGTTTGTGGTATCACGCCAACAACCAACCCGACTTCAACTGCTATTTTCAAGTCATTAATCTCTCTTAAAACACGTAATCCAATTATTTTTGCCTTCCACCCATCAGCACAAGAATCATCAGCACATGCAGCACGTATTGTTCGTGATGCTGCTATTGCTGCTGGAGCTCCTGAAAATTGTGTCCAATGGATCGAACAACCATCAATTGATGCAACTAATGCTTTGATGAACCATGATGGTATTGCCACTATCCTTGCGACAGGTGGTAATGCGATGGTTAAAGCTGCCTACTCATGTGGGAAACCTGCCCTTGGTGTAGGTGCTGGGAATGTTCCAGCTTATGTTGAAAAATCAGCTAATATCCGTCAAGCCGCTCACGATATTGTTATGTCTAAATCATTTGATAACGGTATGGTATGTGCATCAGAACAGGCTGTTATTATTGATAAAGAAATTTATAAAGAATTTGTTGAAGAATTTAAATCTTATCATACTTATTTCGTTAATAAGAAAGAAAAAGCTCTTCTTGAAGAATTCTGTTTTGGTGCAAAAGCAAATAGCAAAAACTGTGCTGGTGCAAAATTAAATCCAAATATTGTTGGAAAATCAGCAGTTTGGATTGCTGAACAAGCTGGATTTACTGTTCCAGAAGGAACAAATATTCTTGCCGCAGAATGTACTGAAGTTAGTGAAAAAGAACCTTTGACACGTGAAAAACTATCACCTGTTATTGCAGTATTGAAAGCTGAATCTACAGAAGATGGTGTTGAAAAAGCTCGTCAAATGGTTGAGTTTAATGGTCTAGGGCACTCAGCTGCTATTCATACAAAAGATGCAGACTTAGCTCGTGAATTTGGAACTAGAATTCGTGCTATCCGTGTTATTTGGAATTCTCCTTCTACTTTTGGTGGTATTGGGGATGTTTACAATGCTTTCTTGCCATCATTGACTCTTGGTTGTGGTTCGTATGGACGTAACTCAGTTGGTGATAACGTTAGTGCTATAAATCTCTTGAATATCAAAAAAGTAGGAAGACGTAGAAATAATATGCAATGGTTTAAAGTCCCTTCAAAAACATACTTCGAACGTGATTCTATTCAATATTTGCAAAAATGTCGCGATGTTGAACGTGTCATGATTGTTACAGATCACGCCATGGTTGAGCTTGGTTTCTTGGATCGTATCATTGAACAACTTGATCTTCGTCGCAATAAAGTTGTTTATCAGATTTTTGCTGAAGTAGAACCAGATCCAGACATTACAACAGTAATGAAAGGGACTGATTTAATGCGTACCTTCAAACCAGACACTATTATTGCATTAGGTGGTGGTTCTCCTATGGATGCTGCGAAAGTTATGTGGCTCTTCTATGAACAACCAGAAGTTGATTTCCATGACCTCGTTCAAAAATTCATGGATATCCGTAAACGTGCGTTCAAATTCCCAGAACTTGGTAAGAAAACAAAATTTGTTGCTATTCCAACAACTTCTGGAACAGGTTCTGAAGTGACACCATTTGCCGTTATCTCTGACAAAGCAAATAATCGTAAATATCCAATCGCTGATTATTCATTAACACCAACTGTAGCTATCGTTGATCCGGCCCTTGTTATGACTGTTCCTGGTTTTATTGCGGCTGATACGGGTATGGATGTATTGACACATGCAACAGAGGCTTATGTTTCACAGATGGCAAATGATTATACAGACGGACTTGCTCTTCAAGCAATTAAAATTGTATTTGACTACTTAGAACGCTCAGTAAAAGATGCTGATTTTGAAGCGCGTGAAAAGATGCACAATGCGTCAACTATGGCAGGTATGGCTTTCGCCAATGCATTCTTAGGTATTTCTCACTCAATGGCGCATAAAATTGGCGCACAATTCCATACCGTACACGGACGTACAAATGCAATTCTTTTGCCGTATGTTATCCGCTATAATGGAACTCGTCCATCTAAAACAGCAACATGGCCTAAGTACAATTACTATCGTGCTGACGAAAAGTATCAAGATATCGCTAAATTACTCGGCTTACCAGCAGCAACACCAGAAGAAGCTGTCGAATCATATGCAAAAGCTGTGTATGACCTTGGAACACGTTTAGGTATTAAGATGAATTTCCGCGACCAAGGCATTGATGAAAAAGAATGGAAAGAAAAATCTCGTGAACTAGCTTTCTTAGCATATGAAGATCAATGTTCACCAGCAAATCCACGCCTTCCGATGGTAGATCACATGCAAGAAATCATCGAAGATGCTTATTATGGTTATGAGGAACGTCCAGGACGTCGTAAGTAACAGCAGTCGAAGAATCTCACTCTATTGAGTGGGATTTTTAGTTTCAAAAAGATTAACCGGTTAAGAATATTTTCAAAAAATTTTCTGAAAATCACTTGACATAGTTTGTGAAGAATAATACAATATAAAATGTAAACGATTACAAAATAAGATATATTTATTTCTAGGAGGTTTTATCATGAAAGCGGTTGTTGTTAATCAAGCTAGTACAGGTGTTGAAGTTGTTGAGCATGATCTTCCAAAAGTTGGTCATGGTGAAGCACTTGTAAAAGTAGAATACTGTGGTGTATGCCATACTGATTTACACGTTGCACATGGAGATTTCGGCCAGGTACCAGGACGCATTTTGGGTCACGAAGGCATTGGTATAGTAGAAGAAATTGGAGAAGGCGTAACGTCTTTGAGGGTTGGTGATCGTGTCTCTATTGCATGGTTCTTTGAAGGGTGCGGTCATTGCGAATACTGTACTACAGGACGTGAGACACTTTGTCGTAGTGTTAAAAATGCTGGATACAGTGTTGATGGTGGTATGAGTGAATACGCTATTGTTACCGCGGACTATGCGGTTAAGGTTCCTGAGGGATTAGACCCAGCTCAAGCATCATCAATCACTTGTGCTGGAGTAACAACATACAAGGCTATCAAAGAAGCTGGAGCTGCTCCTGGTCAGTGGATTGCAGTGTATGGTGCAGGTGGTCTTGGAAACTTAGCAGTCCAATATGCAAAAAAAGTATTCAATGCTCATGTTGTAGCTGTTGATATTAACGCAGATAAACTTCAATTAGCTAAAGAGGTTGGAGCAGATTTGACAGTTAATGGCAAAGAAATAAAAGATGTTGCGGCATATATTCAAGAAAAGACAGGCGGTTGTCATGGAGTGGTTGTGACTGCTGTTTCTAAAGTTGCGTTTAATCAGGCGATTGACAGCGTTCGTGCTGGAGGTACAGTGGTAGCTGTCGGTCTTCCATCAGAATATATGGAATTGAGTATTGTAAAAACAGTACTTGATGGGATTCGTGTGGTTGGTTCCTTAGTTGGAACTCGTAAAGACTTAGAAGAAGCCTTCGCATTTGGAGCAGAAGGCTTGGTAGTACCGGTGGTTGAAAAAGTGCCTGTGGATACAGCTCCTCAAGTATTCGATGAAATGGAAAGAGGATTGATTCAAGGACGTAAAGTTCTTGACTTTACAAAGTGATAATGATGTTACGAACCCCCTTTATTTTAATAAAGGGGGTTAATTATATAACGAACAATGGACATGTTATTAAATTGTGTTACAATAACTAAAAGATATTTATATAAAGAGGGATTCTTATGGCAATAGTATATCAATCAACACGTGATGCTAGTAATAAAGTGACAGCTAGTCAAGCGATTCTAAAGGGATTAGCTGACGATGGAGGACTCTTTACCCCCATCACATTTCCAAAAGTTGATTTAGATTTCACTAAACTTAAGGATGCTTCCTACCAAGAAGTGGCTAAACTCGTTTTGTCAGCTTTTTTTGATGATTTTACTGAACAAGAATTGGATTACTGTATTAGTCAAGCTTATGATACTAAATTTGATACAACTGAAATAGCCCCGATAGTAAAGATTGGAGACCGGTATCACCTTGAATTATTTCACGGTCCTACAATTGCATTTAAAGATATGGCTTTATCCATTCTTCCTTATTTGCTAACAACAGCAGCCAAAAAACAAGGGGTTGATAATAAAATCGTTATTTTAACAGCAACATCAGGTGACACTGGCAAGGCAGCGATGGCAGGTTTTGCAGATGTTCCAGGAACTGAGATTATTGTCTTTTATCCTAAAAATGGTGTTAGTTATATCCAAGAATTGCAGATGATAACACAAGCCGGACAAAATACTCATGTTGTTGCGATTGAAGGAAATTTTGATGATGCACAGACTTCAGTTAAAGAAATGTTCAATAATTCCCTTCTTCGATCAAAATTATCACAGCAGCATATGCAGTTATCATCAGCCAATTCAATGAACATCGGTCGCCTTGTTCCTCAAATTGTTTACTATATATATGCATATGCTCAATTAGTTAAGTCAAAGGAAATCTCAATTGGTCAACCAATTAATTTTAGTGTACCTACAGGAAATTTTGGTAATATTTTAGCAGCATATTATGCTAGTCAAATTGGATTACCTGTTACCAAACTCATTTGTGCCTCAAATGATAATAACGTTCTAACAGATTTTTTTAAGACACAAACCTACGATAAAAATCGAGAATTTAAAGTGACATCAAGTCCCTCTATGGATATTTTGGTCTCCTCTAATCTAGAACGATTAATCTTTCACCTTTTAGGCGATGATGCAGAAACGACTAAAAAATTAATGGAAGATTTAGTGACTACTGGGGAGTATGCCTTAGAAGCTAGGCAAGCAAATATTTTAGAGAGCTTTGTAGCGGGCTTTGCGACAGAACAATTTGTTGAATTAGACATCAAACGTTTATTTGACCAGTATCAGTATATAGAGGATCCGCATACAGCTGTAGCATCAGCTGTTTACCAAGCTTATCAGACAGAAACTAAAGATCAAACTCCAACAGTAATTGTGTCGACAGCAAGTCCTTATAAGTTCCCGTGTGTTGTTACAAAGGCTATTACAAATAAAGAAGAGATACAGGATTTCGCTGCTATTTCAATCTTAAACGATTTGTCAGGTGTTTCTTTACCTAGGGCGGTTACAGATCTACAAAAGGCCGAAGTAATCCATAGAACGGTAGTACCTACCTCAAATATGCGAGAAACGGTTGAAGAGTGTCTAGGTTTGAAACAATAATAAAAATACGATTGTTTTAAAATATTTAGAGTGAGAAAGAAACATTTTAGAAATTTTCCCATCACTCTCTTTTTAATGATTCTGGGTAATAGAAAGGATATACTGTGCGTTATAGTAAAGAGATTATTCAGTTAGCTATACCAGCTATGATTGAAAATATCTTACAAATGCTCATGGGAGTAGTTGATAATTATCTAGTGGCTCAGTTAGGTGTTGTAGCAGTATCAGGTGTTTCAGTTGCTAATAATATAATTACTGTTTATCAAGCTATCTTTATAGCTTTAGGGGCGAGTATAGCAAGTCTATTGGCCAAGTCGTTAGCAGGTAGTGAGAAGGATAATGCAATTTCAGTATGTTCTCAAGCCATTTTTCTAACATTACTGATAGGGGCAATATTAGGAATTATCTCGATTGTTTTTGGACAAACTTTCTTTAAACTTTTAGGGACAACAAAAAGTGTCGCACAAGTTGGTGGTTTATATTTAGCAATTGTGGGTGGAGGTGTTGTTACTTTAGGAATGTTAACCACCCTAGGCTCATTTTTACGTGTGCAAGGGCAACCTCGTTTACCAATGTATGTCAGTATTTTTGTCAATTTCCTCAATGCAGTCTTATCAGGTTTTGCTATTTTTGAGTGGCGCTATGGTTTGGTCGGAGTGGCAGTATCAACTCTTATAGCAAGATTAATTGGTATTTGTATCCTTGCGAAGTATCTTCCTATTAAAAAGATAATAAAAAGAATGACTTGGAAAATCAGTGCACAAATTTGGAATCTTGCCTTACCATCAGCAGGAGAACGTCTGATGATGCGAGCTGGAGATGTTGTTATAGTTGCTATTGTTGTTCAGTTAGGTACAAATGTTGTAGCGGGAAATGCTATTGGAGAAACCTTGACACAATTTAATTATATGCCAGGACTTGGCATCGCAACTGCTACAATTATCCTAACTGCAAAATATGTAGGACAAAAAAATAGAGAATCTATAGAAGAAACTATTCAAAGTTCGTATTATATTGGCTTAGTTCTAATGATCCTTATATCAAGTTTTATGCTTCTTGCCGGCAAACCACTGACACAGTTATTTACAAATAATCCTTCTGCCACTAAAGGAAGTTTGATTGTTATTTTGCTATCTTTCGTAGGAGTACCTGCTACTATTGGGACCTTGGTTTATACAGCAGCTTGGCAAGGATTAGGAAATGCTAAACTCCCATTTTACACAACGACTATAGGCATGTGGTTAATCAGAGTAGTTCTTGGTTATTTATTAGGAATAGTTTTTGAATTAGGTTTGATTGGGGTTTGGATGGCTACGATAGCAGACAATATCTTTAGGTGGCTGTTTTTGAAAGTTCACTATCATCGATATATTCAAAAAATGTAACCAGAAATGGTTGCATTTTTTTCGAAAATAATAAAATAATGCTTGCGTGTGCTGTTTTTTTTTGATATCATATACTGGTGCTGTGTATGAACAGCTTTAGCTATGATGCAAGAGGTTGCGACACGCTAGGTTGCATTGCCACGCGACTCGTGTTGGTTTTCTTGAGGAGCTAGCCTATTATCGTAAATAGACGAGAGGAGAAAAGATGGCAAACAAAAAAATCCGTATCCGTTTGAAAGCGTACGAACACCGTACACTTGATACAGCGGCAGAAAAAATCGTTGAAACTGCAACACGTACAGGTGCTACAGTTGCTGGACCAGTTCCGCTTCCAACTGAACGCAGTCTTTACACAATTATTCGTGCGACTCACAAATATAAAGATTCTCGCGAACAATTTGAAA
>ERZ507021.128-NODE-128-length-50365-cov-8.21079_pt1 | contig 50365 bp, 50 predicted proteins | sample MGYA00512877_ERZ507021 | MGnify/ENA metagenome assembly ERZ507021 | reverse complement strand
GACTTTGAGACCGCGGTTTTTGCGGGCTCAAAGCGCCGTCACCACGTTCCAGCCCCCTCAGCCGGAGATTGCGGAGCATTGGCACGGCAGCCAACGACGTATCAAGTTCCATTGTCTCATTCTACCATCGCAGGCAGGATACTTGCACTCCAGCCGTTCCTCCGGTACATTGAATTTAGAAAAACATACAAGGAGGGGACTATTGTGCACTTTATCGAAGAACCCGGCCGCTTTTTTACCAACGACCTGCAGGGTGACCTCATGGCCGAGCTCACCTACCAGCCCAGTGAAGACGGCAAAGTCTGGGTGATCGACCACACCTTCGTCCGCGGCGACCAGCGCGGCAAAGGAATCGCCAAAGAACTGCTGGATACCGCGGTGCAAGCGGCTCGGGACCGCAGTATCAAGGTCAAACCGCTTTGCACTTACGCCCGCACTCAATTCATGAAACATCCGGAAGCTTACGCTGATGTAAAAGCTTAGCCCCGGGTAAGACGAAAGGCACCGCCCGGGCCACATGGTCCAAGGCGGTGCCTTTGCTCATACCCGTAATTGCCTCTTAATCGTTATCAGGCAGTTCAGCGGCATAATAGACTTCGGAAACATCATCATTGTCTTCCAAAGCATCAATCATATCTTGGAATTTCTCCAGCTTATCGTCCGGGATCGGCGTCATGTTCTGGGGAATCATGGTCAATTCAGCATCAGCCAATTTGTAGCCTTGCTTCTCCAGCGCGTCGCGAACCGCCGTGAAGTCCTTCGGGTTGGTATAAATCTCATACGCATCATCAGACGTTTGCAGGTCATCACCGCCAGCGTCCATGACATCTTCCAACACTTGGTCCTCATCGGCATCGGTCGTGGACCGGTCAATTACGATGTAGCCCTTGCGATCAAACAGATAGGAAACAGAACCAGACGCACCCAGAGCGCCGCCATGCCGGGTAAAGGCGACCCGGACATCGGAAGCAGTCCGGTTCTTGTTGTCGGTCAAAGCCTCGACCAAAACCGGCACACCGCCCGGTGCATACCCTTCGTAAGTCACTTCATCATAGTGCGTCTCATCGTTGCCGGCCGCTTTATCCAAGGCCCGCTTGATATTATCCTTGGGCATATTGGCTGCCCGGGCTTTATCCATGACTAAGCGTAGAGAGGGGTTGCCGCTGGGGTCAGGACCTCCGCTCTTTGCAGCCATAAATAACTCACGGGAGAGTTTTTGGAAGATTTTGCCGCGTTTGGCATCTTGGGCGTTTTTCCGTCCTTGAATGTTATGCCATTTGGAATGTCCTGACATTCTATATTTCCTTCTTTCGTGTAATTGGTAAAAAAGTCACGCAAACACAATAGATAATACCAAAAAGCAGGCGGCAATTCAATATTTCGTCTGAAAGCGTACAATATTATACGAAGGAAGTGACCCTCCGGTGCAGTTAACACAGCTTTATAACCTGCTCTATGATACTTATGGCGACCAGGGTTGGTGGCCCGGCCGCAGCGATTGGGAAATCCTGTTTGGCAGCGTATTGATTCAAAATACCAATTGGCGCAATGTTGACCAGGCCATTGCAGCGCTGACCCAAGCCACTGGCATGATCCCGCACCAAATGCGGACGCTGTCCACGGACCAGCTGCAGGATTTGATCCGCCCGGCTGGATTTTTCACCCGCAAGGCGCAAACGATTCAGAACTTGCTGACCTGGCTGGCAGCAGCCAACGATGATTTAGCCCGGCTGCGGCGCACCCCTCCCCAGCAGCTGCGGACCAGTCTGGTGGCGCTCAGCGGGATCGGCGATGAAACGGCCGACGACATCCTCTTATATGTGCTGAGTGTCCCTACCGTCATCATCGATAAATACACCCGGCGCTTTTTTAACCGCTTCGAGATCACGCTGCCGGCCAGTTACTTAGCTGCTCAAAAGGCCGTGGCCGATCAATTGCCGAATTTCACCCTGCGCGGCCTGCAAAACTTCCACGCCCTGATCGTGGCTGTGGAAAAGGAAAAATATACAAAATCCCAATGGCAAGATTTACCAATGAGTCAGTACCGTTTAGAATGGAACCAATCCTAAAAAGCGAGGTCACAAGTTTGGACAAACAAGAATTGCTGGCGCAGTTTCCTGCGCTGGCCCCGTATGCCGCTGAGACACCCACGTTTTGGGCCAATCCCCACTATGGTGCGCCGCGTGATGACGCCGCCAGTCTGCGCGAAGCCGACGTCTTTGACGCCGGTACCCGCTGGCGCCGGTTCGCGCCGTATTTGGCGGAAGTCTTCCCCGAAACCGCGGCGGCCGGCGGGATCATTGAATCCCCCATTTACCGCCTGCCGCATTTAGAAAACCAGATCAGCCAGGATACTGGGACTGCCTTTCCCGGCAAGCTTTATATGAAAGCCGACAGTGAACTGCCAGTGTCTGGCTCCATCAAATCCCGAGGCGGCATTTATGAAGTACTGAAATTCGCGGAAACCATCGCGATGCGCGAAGGCGATTTAGCCTACACCGATGATTACCGGATTTTGAACAGTCCCCGCTACAAGCAGATGTTTTCCAAGTACGGGATTGCTGTTGGTTCCACCGGCAATCTGGGCCTGAGCATTGGCCTGATGGCCTCGACCCTAGGCTTTCAAACTACCGTCCACATGTCCGCCGATGCCCGCCAGTGGAAGAAGGATAAACTTCGAGCCAATGGCGTCACCGTGGTGGAATATGACGCAGACTTCACGACTGCGATCACCGCCGGACGGAAAAAAGCCGAAAACGAGCCAAATACGTACTTCATTGACGACGAAGGCTCCACCGATCTGTTCCTGGGCTATGCCGTAGCAGCAATTCGGCTGGGCAAACAATTAAAGGATGCCGGCATCAAGCTGGATGCCGACCACCCCGTCTTTGTTTATCTGCCGGCCGGCGTCGGCGGTTCCCCTGGCGGCGTCACCTTTGGTTTGAAGACCGTCCTAGGGGCCAATATCCATGGCATCTTCGCGGAACCGACCCACATGCCGTCGGTCACGATCGGGATGATCAGCGGACTGCAGGAAAAAATCGACGTCTACGATTTAGGCATCGACGGAAAAACAGCCGCCGACGGTTTAGCTGTGCCCCGCCCATCCCGCTTAGCCGGCCGGGTCATGGACACCCTGCTCTTAGGTAGCTGCACCTTCCCAGATGACGATATGATGCGCTGGACCGCTCGTTTGGCCGAGCAGGAACACCATAATGTCGAACCATCCGGCGCGGGCGGCTTGGCCATTTTGGAACGTTCCTTCCCTGCTCTGGCCAAACTCGGCTACCCGGTGGAAAATGCCACCCATATCATTTGGGCCACCGGCGGCAGCATGGTCCCCGCTGCGGAGATGGCCGACTACATTAAGACCGGCGATCTGTTGCTGGCGGAGTGAAGGCAGTCACCCCCACTGTCAGCGTCTTTTGTGTAACCTGCGTGGCGGTCGCCCCGAAGAGCCGATCAATCAGCGCTTGAAACGCCTGCTGGTGCGCGGCGCTCAGTAGTGGCGGCAGTTCTTCGGTGAGATAGTCACGGTCGATTTCTTCCGTATACTGATAGTTGAATGATGTTTGCCGTTGGGCCCAGCCGGCCTGGCGGCTTTTTTGCTGCCACTGTGCCAGCGGCTGTTCGGTTTCACTCACGTAATGGGCCTTAAGTTCAGGGAACGCGCGGATAAACTGGTCAAATATCAAGTCGGTTCGGCCGCTCACCCGACTGAGGACAAAGGTGCCCGCAGGCGCCAGCAGCCGGGCCAGCCGGGGCATGTCGGCAGGCGTTAAAAATGGTGCCATATGGGCAAAAATCACTTCATACTGCTGGTCTCGCCGGGCAAATTCAGTCCAGGGCGCCCGGATCACGGTCTGGGCGTGCTGACCGGCCGCCTGGAGCGCCTGCTGGGCGTACTGGAGCATCTGGGCACTGATATCCATCAGGGTCAAAGTCTGGGCGTGCCGGGCCAGCATGGGCGAGAAACGGCCGCTGCCGCTGCCTAGATCCAGCACCCGACCAGCAGGCAGAATCTTCTCCGTCAGCAGCCAGTGGGCCATATCCGGTACCAAGGGCAGCCGGTCTGCTTGCTGCATGGCATAATACTCCGCCGCAAAGTCATCCCACGCGGCGGCTGTTTCACTGTCTTCAGAGTTGATGGTCTCAACCTTCTTTCCGCTTTTCTCTTCTCAGTATACTAAATGAGCACAGCATTCCCGCAGGAATACTGTGCTCATCGGCAATGCCTTAATTAATTATTCAACTGTCACACTCTTGGCCAAGTTCCGCGGCTTATCCACGTCCAGGCCCTTGCCTAACGCGGCATAATACGCGATCAGCTGGGCGGGTACGATCCCAACCAAAGCACTCAGCAGCGGGGCCACATCCGGCAGGACAATATTGTCTGTCGGCTGGGCGAGATGCTCACTGACGATGGTCATTGTATGGGCGCCCCGGGCTTCGGTTTCTTGCAGATTACTGCGGGTGTGCGCAGCGGTGGCGTCATCAGTAATGAATGCCAAGACTGGAGTATCTTCTTCGATCAGGGCAATGGTACCGTGCTTCAGCTCGCCGGCGGCAAAGCCTTCCGTGTGGACGTAGGAGACCTCTTTGAGCTTCAGCGCGGCCTCCAAACTCAGCGGATAGTCCTCACCCCGACCAATGTAAAACGCATGGGCTTGATTCGGGAAATACTGACCAACCAGATTCTTGATCTGGTCTTTTTCGTCCACCAGTGTTTGCATTCCAGCGGCAGCTAGACTTAACTCATGACGCAGGTTCAACGCTTTGGCGGCCGTCAGGTTGCGATGCAGCCCCAAGGCCTTGGCCAAGACCGCCTGCACCGCGATTTGAGCCGTATACGCCTTGGTAGACGCCACGGCGATTTCCGGACCGGCATGCAGCAGCATCGTGTAATCGGCTTCCCGGGACAGCGTCGACCCAGCAGTATTCGTCATGGTCAAAACTGGATAGCCCTGTTTCTTCACGTTGACCAGTACTTCCCGACTGTCTGCAGTTTCACCGCTTTGGGACAGCAGCAGGAAGAACGGATGGGCGGACAGCAGCGGCATGTGGTAGCCGAACTCGCTGGCCAAATGCACCTCAGTGGGCAGGCCGGCTACTTGTTCGAATAAGTAGCTGCCCACTAAGCCCGCATGGTAGCTGGTACCGGCGGCGACGATGTACAGCCGATCCGCTTGGTCGAGTGCTGTCAGCAAGTCCGCCGATACGGTCACACTGCCGTCGGCCGGTAAGTAAGCATCAACGATGCGGCGCATCACGGCCGGCTGTTCGTCAATCTCCTTAAGCATGTAATACGGGTAAGTTCCTTTAGAGATTTCACTGGCGTCAATGTTGGCCGTAAACGTATCGCGGTGGACAAAGTCGCCCGCCAAATCGGTGATGGTCAATTCATCCTGGTGCATGATCACGACGTCACCATCCTGCAGTGCCTTGAATTGTTTCGTCTGATCGATCATCGCCATGGCATCGGAGCCGACGTAGTAAGCACCCTCGCCGATGCCGACCAATAACGGTGATTTGTTTTTTGCCGCATACAGCGTGTTGGGATCTTCAGCGTCCGCCAAGACAAATGCATAGGAGCCCTGCAGCAAATTCAAAGTCTTGTAAAAGGCAGCAGCCGGTGTTAATCCCTCGTCAGCCACGAACTTAGCCACCAATTGGACCACGACTTCGGTGTCGGTCTGTGATTTGAACGGCACCCCCGTCAAGTACTGGTCTTTTAACGCCGCGGCGTTAGTGATCACCCCGTTGTGAACCAAGTAAAAGCGCTCGTCTGCTGAGTATTGAGGGTGGGCATTGGCATCTGTCGGTGCACCGTTAGTCGCCCAGCGGGTGTGGCCGATACCCATCGTGCCTTCTACCGCCGGGGTCAGCTGGGCCTTTAAGGCGGCAATTTTACCTACTGTCTTCACCACATGCTGACCGTTGCGGGCGCTGTTGACAAAAATACCCGCTGAATCATAGCCGCGATACTCCAATTTTTGTAATCCATTAATTAAAATCTTTTGAACCGGTTTAGCACTGATCACACCGACGATTCCGCACATAATAAAACCTCCGCGACAATATAATTGGTGGGCTTGGTCTACCTATTTGGTATAGACAGGTATCTGGAACCAATCCCGTGTGTCTGCCAAGTATGTTATACGGATTTATCCATTTAGTCAACAAAAAAATGCATTGGTATTCTCGGATGTCAGGTTTTGGTATATATGTCTATACCATTGTGTTCAGCCCGCCAGTATGCGAAAATACCGGCGAGGTGATTTTATGTCAGATGGAACTGCCATTGCCTTTCTTCAGGATCTGATCCGGATCCCCTCCGTCGGCGAACAGGAAGAAACTGTCGCCGAGCGGATTTGGGAATTCATTGAGGCTTCTGGGAAAGCACACTATTTTCATAAGCGGAGCATTCCTTACGCCGATGGGCGTGAGGAACTGGTGTTAGATGTCGGAAAGAATGCGGACGCTCCATTATTAGGCGTTTCCGGACATATGGATGTGGTCAAGGCGGGTAATGAAAAAGACTGGACCTACCCGCCCTTTGCGGCCACCATCAAGGATGGGCTGTTATACGGCCGCGGTGCCAGCGATATGAAATCGGGGTTAGCGGCACTGGTTGTGGCCTTGACGAATGTCGCCGGGACTAATTTGCCCAACCGGATTCGGTTCATGGGCACGACCAGTGAGGAAGTCGACAACGGCGGCGCAGCAAAGTTAGCCAAGCTGGGCTTCACCAAAGATCTTGATGCGCTGCTGGTCGCGGAACCGACCGGGTTCAAAACGATTTGGCACGGCGAAAAGGGAATCTTGGATTTCACCGCCCAAGTCAAAGGCAAGGCGGCTCACAGCTCCCAGCCGGAATTGGGTAAAAACGCCATCAATGATCTGCTGACACTGGCTGCACTCACAGCAGCCCAGGCGAAAGTCTTAACGGATAAAACAGACCCGCTGCTGGGCCACGCAACGTACAACCCCACCTTGATCGGCGGTGGCGTGCAGGTGAACATCATCCCTGAGTCTGGTTATTTCCGGGGAAATATTCGCTCCACCCCGACGGCCAATAATGACCAGTTCAGTCAGGCCCTGCAGACTGCAGTTCAAGAATCTAAGAAACAGGGCGTTGACGGATCGATTCACGTTGATTCGGCTTTGCCTGCGCTGGCCAGCGCGCCGGATAATCCGCTGATCAAACAACTCCAAGCCATTCTCCGCGCTAATGGGTATGATACTGCCAACGTCATCGGCGGACCCGCAATTTCCGATGCATCCGTGATGATTCCAAACGGGTTCCCCTTCGCGGTTTTCGGACCTGGGAATGACACCAACCACCAAGTCGATGAACATATCAAAGTGGCCGACTACTTAGCAGCCATTCACCTATACACCGATCTCTTCACCCATTTCGGTGCTGGGCTGATGGAACAACAAAATTAATATTACGTAGACAAACAAAAAAACCGCCAATGGCGGTTTTTTCAGTCTGAATTCAATTATTCACCCATAACATTGCGGACAACATCGGCGATTTGATCAACGTATTGGCTGACCTTTTCTTCAGTCGGCGCTTCCGCCATGATCCGTAAAAGACTTTCTGTTCCGGAGGGCCGTACCAGCACCCGGCCATCGCCGGCCATTTCTTTCTCTACCGTATCAATGGCCGCCATGATTTCCGGGTGTTCCCGCCATTTGTTCTTGGCACTGGCCTGGACTTTAATATTCACCAGCTTTTGCGGATAGGTCTTTACCGGGGCAGCAAGTTCAGACAACGGTTTACCAGTCTGTTTCATCACATTCAGCAATTGCAGGGCCGTCAGCATACCGTCACCAGTGTTATGGAAATCAAAAATAATAATGTGGCCGGACTGTTCGCCGCCCAGGTTGTAACCCCCCTCGCGCATCTTTTCCACGACGTGGCGGTCGCCCACTGGGGTCTGCTCAGAATGCATACCGGCCTTGTCCAGGGCCTTGTAGAGCCCAATATTGCTCATGACCGTCGTGACCACGGTATCCTTCTTCAAGCGGCCGCGCTGATCATAGTAGTTGCCCAAAATATACATGATCTTATCGCCATCAACGATATTGCCTTTTTCATCCACGGCAATCGCCCGATCGCCATCGCCATCAAAGGCGACCCCCATCTTAGCGTGCCGTTCGACGACGGTCTTGGCTAATAACTCAGGGTGGGTGGAGCCGACGTGATCGTTAATGTTCAAGCCATTGGGCTTCGTGGCGATCGTTGTGAAATCGACATCCACATCCGCGAACAACCGGCTGATCAGGGCCGACGTCGACCCATTGGCCCCGTCAAATACAGCGGGAATGCCATCCAACGCTTCCGAAACGGATTGTTCCAAGAATTGCAGATATTTCAATGCACCCTCTGGATAATCGGCAACAGTACCCAAGCCCTTTGCTTCAGGCCGAGGTAAGGTATCTTCCGGTGCGTCCAGCAAGGCTTCAATCTCCTCTTCCGTTTCGTCAGATAATTTATACCCGTCCGGGCCAAAGAACTTGATGCCATTATCCGCCACCGGGTTGTGGGAGGCAGAAATCATGATCCCCGCGTTAGCATTCTGTACTCTGGTCAAATAGGCCACCGCCGGAGTCGTGATTACGTCCAGGTTAAGCACTTCAATCCCCACTGACAGCAAACCAGCGATCAGTGCATGTTCCAGCATTTCCCCGGAGATTCGAGTATCCCGGGCCACTAAAACCCGGGCGTGCGGCGCACCCTCAGCATCCTTTTCAGTCGCGTGCTGGGTCAGCACATAGCCGCCTGCCCGACCTAGTTTAAATGCCAGCTCCGGACTTAATTCCCGGTTAGCGATTCCCCGAACCCCATCTGTCCCAAAGTACTTCGTTGTCATAGCCAAAACTCCAATCCTAATTGTTATTGGACCGGTAACCGGTCACTCATTACTACTGCTGCTACTGCTGCTATCACTACTACTGCTACTGCTGGTACTGCTGCGGCTGCTGCTGGCGGTCGGCGTACTGTCGCTTTCATTTTCACTTTCACTCTCAGATCGGTCCGTGGCCGCTTTAATGGTCGCTTTCACCGAACTGGGATCAGCGCCATCCAGATCATTATCTTTCAACGGAATGGACACCTGTTGGTTATAACTGCCTGCCGAGGTGATGCTGCTGACATCAATGGGCACAGTCAGCTCTTTGATTTTATTCAGCACATCGCTGGGGGCGGTGATTTTCACAGTTTTCACGCTGGTCGTCACTGAATACGCCAGATTGCTCTGGCCTTTTTCAGTGGACAAGCTCAGCGGCACCGTCTTACTGGGCAGATGAATGCCCAAGGTGACGTGAATGGTCTGGGGATCCAAAACAGCATTCACAATATTACCGTTGCTGTCCAAGGCTTGCAAGAGGACCTCTTGGTTCGAGGTGGTCTTCGTATCCCGCGACAGCGGCACATTGGCGACGACTCGAGCAATCTTGCGAATTTCGTCTGTTGCTCCGGTGACTTCCACTGTATTTTGACTCAGCTTGGGCTGATCTGTGATATAGCCGTCGGCAATCGCGTTTTTATTATAAGTGACCTGAATCGGGAACTTCTGCGTCCGCCGAGTTTGGATATTCACCGTGATTTCTTTCGGCGAAATCTCATAGGTCAGCTCCTTGTTCAAGCCGGAGGCCTTCAGTTTAACAACGTGTTTGCCCACCTTGAGCTTGCTCAGATCGGCCACGACCTCAAAATTCTGGGTATTGACGGTCATCGATACCAAGGAGGACGGGCCCTCCAGCGTCACGGATACCTTGGCCGGATAGCCGGTTACATAATATTTGTCAGTATCAGCATTCAGCTGCAGGGGCACTTTCAAGGTCTTCTTGGTCGTCGCGGCGATCGCTTGGCGTTCAGCCGTATTCCGGTTGGTGACCAAGCTGTTGTAGTTGACATACGTGAATAACAGCAGGGCAAAAGCCAGAGAAATGATCCGATAGAACCACTTGCTATTGGTGATTTTAGTCCACATGGTGGTCACCTCCATTACCATTACCGGTGAAGAAGTGGACGATGCGATCACGAATCCGATCCCATTGATTCGGTTCTTTATCGGCGACAATAAATTGGGAACGCAGATACTTGAGATACTCGGCCTGACTCATGTCCCGCATCAACTGGCTGTTTTTTGTTAAAGTGACACCGCCGGTTTCTTCCGAGACGACAATAGTCAAAGCATCAGTCACTTCACTGATTCCCACCGCCGCACGGTGCCGCGTCCCTAACTCTTTAGGAATCGTGTTGCTTTCAGAAAGCGGCAAATAGGCCGCCGCTACGGCAATACGGTTGTCGCGAATGATCACGGCCCCATCATGCAGCGGCGTATTGGGGATAAAAATATTGATCAATAAGCCGCTGGAAATGTCCGCATCCAAAGGAATCCCGGTTTCAATATAATCCTCCAACCCGGTTTTCATTTGAATTGAAATCAGTGCACCAATGCGCCGCTTAGCCATATACTGAATGGCTTTGTCCAGTTCATTGATCATCCGCTCGGCGATTCGGTTCTGGTCCTGACTAGCCCGCTGCAATATCGAGCCACGGCCCAAGTGCTCCAAGCCGCGACGAATTTCGGGCTGGAAGACGATCACCAGTGCAATGACCCCCCAGGTCAGAATTTGATCCATCAAGAAAGAAATCGTCGTGAGATGCAGCAGCATGCTGGCTAGTTTGACCACGACAATAACCGCGATCCCTTTCACGAGCTGGACCGCTTTAGTCCCGCGAATGAGCATGATCAATTTGTAGATCACGTACCAGACCACTAAGATATCGATCAGATTGGCCAACGACTGCCAGCTGATCAGGTTGCTAAATGACAATTGCATCAGTTCACTCCCACTCGTTTACTCCATTTTCCACGCACATGCGCTAACTCAAACATTATAGCATAGGGCGCCGCTGGTTCCCTGGAGAATTCTGGCACAGACCGCGGCGGCATTGTATGATGGTTGTAAAGAAAAATTTGGAGGCAGGGAGAAAATGTCAGAACGTGCATGGCGCTGGGGTATCCGGCTATTTTTCTGGGTGTACATCGGGTTGACCGCATGGCTGATCCAAGACGCCTTCAGCTTCTTGGCCTTTAACACCCTCCTAGCCTATATTCCCATTGAAATCGGCTTCTGGTTGCAGTACCACCGTTTTCGCTGGCCTATTGTCTTTTGGCTGACAGCCCTGGTTTGGCTGCTGTTTTATCCCAACGCGCCGTACATCTTAACCGATTTTTTCCATTTGTCTCTATTGCGTCCCTATGGCTTCTCCGGACTGATCCGCAATTCATTACCGCTCTGGGCCCATTTTCTCCTGTTGGTGGGTATCGGGCTGATCAGCGCCGGCGTCGCCCAAATCGGTAGTGAACGCATCCTGCAGCGGATGCTGGCCTATTGGCCCAACCGCCGGCACAATTGGCTCCCAGTCGTCCGGCTGGCCTTCTACATCCTGGTGGGCATCGGTATCTACATCGGCCGCTTCCTCCGCCTGCACACCTTTTACCTCCTCACCCCCGACCTCATCTGGCGCCCCATCATGCAAATGTGGTCCTGGCACATGGCCGGTTTCGTCGGCTTGATGGTGATCCTGCAGTACATCATCTGGGCCCTAATGGTCTACAGCAGACAAACGAAACGGTCTGACTAGGCACAAAAGCAGCCCCTGAAATCCGAGATACAGATTTCAGGGGCTGCTTTTGTATTCAAGTAATCTTCAGTCTATCAGTCTGCGTGTATCTAGTGCCAACGCGGAGCAACCGGAGACGGAATGGGCTCAGCGCCGTCACCACTAGCTGCGCCTTCGGCTTCGCACTTGCTGCGCTTCGCCAGCCCAATTCCGCCGGAGGTTGCGCAGCATTGGCACGGCAATCAAAGCCCCACCTAACTCATGACCGGTGCATCTTAAACTCCAAGAACAAGTCGTTATACATTCCCACGGTCTTCAACCCCAAGTCATCATAAACCTGCAGCTTGCCAATCGTCTTCGGCTCCGGATAAAACTGCTTGTCATTCCGAATTGCCTTCGGCAGCATCGCCTTCGCCTTGTCGTTCGGCGTCGCATAACCAACATACTCCGCATTCTGCTTGGCATTCTTCGGCTCCAGCATAAAATTCAAGAACGCGTAGATCGCCTTAAAATGCTTCGCCGTCTTCGGAATCACCAAGTTGTCAAACCACAGATTACTGCCTTCAGTCGGTACGACATAGTGCAGATGGCTGTTATTCGTCAGCATTTCACTGGCTTCCCCGGACCACGTAACGGCCAAGGGCGCCTCGTTTTGGATCATGTACATCTTGATTTCATCGGCCACGATGGCCTTCACGTTGGGCGCCAGATCATCCAGACTGTCCTTCGCCCGAGTCACCTGCGCAACGGACTTAGTATTCATCGAATCGCCGTTTTTCACCAACGCCAGACCTAAAATATCTCGGGCACTGTCCACCAGCATGATACTGTGCCGCCACTTGGGATTCCATAAATCAGACCAATGCTGCATTTCATCAGCCTGCACATAACGGTCATTGTAAATGATGCCCAAGGTGCCCCAGAAATACGGAATCGAATAGCGATTGCCCGGATCAAAACTCTTATTCAGAAAGTCCTTGCCAATGTTGTTCATGCCCTTGATCTTACTGCGATCCAAGGGCAGCAGGAGGTGCTCTTTCTTCATTTTCTCGATCGTATAATCACTGGGTACGGCCAAATCGTAACTGGTCCCGCCCTGCTGGATCTTCGTCAGCATCGCTTCGTTGCTGTCGAAGGTCTCGTAATTCACCTTATAGCCGGTTTCTTTCGAAAACTTCGTGAGCAGCGCCGGGTCGATATAGTCGCCCCAGTTGAACAGATTCAGCGTTTTGGCATTCGCGTCACCCTGGGCGTGTTCCAGCCGGTTGACCCCCAATGTTAAGAGCAGACACGCCGCCACGATAGCAATGAAGAAACTCATTAATTTTTTCATTTCGCCGCGCCTCCTGCCTTTTCTTTATTCCGCCGCTGGCGATTCGTCTGATGCAGCTGAATGAAGAAGTACACCAGCACCAAGACCAGGGCGAACAGGAACATCAGCGCTGACAGGGCGTTGATCTCTAGTGAGATCCCCTGCCGCGCCCGGGAATATATTTCTACAGACAGGGTGGCAAAGCCGTTCCCTGTGACAAAGAAGGTCACGGCAAAGTCGTCCAGCGAATAGGTAAAGGCCATGAAATAGCCGGCCACGATTCCCGGAGTGATGAAGGGCAAAATGACCCGATTCAGCACCTGCGGCCCACTGGCCCCAAGATCATACGCGGCATCGATCAAGGCATGGTCCATTTCCTGGATACGGGGCAAGACCATCAAGACCACAATGGGAATCGAAAAGGCAATGTGACTGGCCAATACGGAACCAAAGCCTAAACTAATCCCCAGCATGGTGAAGAGAATCAGGAATGACGCCCCGATAATGACATCTGGCGAGACCATCAGAATGTTATTCAGCGACAGCATCAGATTTCGATTGGCCTGGCGTTTGGTTGCCGCGATACCCAAGGCGCCCATGGTCCCGACGATCGTCGCAATCAAGGACGACAGCAGCGCCAGCAACAGTGTTTGCAGCACGATTTGAATCAACCGCGTGTCCGCAAACAGTGTCTGGTAGTTAGCCCAAGTGAACTGCTTGAACGTATTCATGGTCGAGCCGGTGCTGAATGAAAAGTAAATCAGGTAGGCAATCGGCAGATACAGGACCAGGAAGACAAAGACCAGATAGAGCCGGCCCAGCTTATTTTTCTTTTGCACCGGTACCAATCCCCTTTCGCTTATGCCGCCGTTCTGCGGTCAAAGCCATGCTCAGGAACATCATCACGATCAAGATGACCCCAATCGTGGACCCCATGCCCCAGTTCATGGTGGTCAAGAAATGCTCTTCGATCGCCGTGCCCAGGGTGATCACCCGATTCCCGCCAATCAAGCGGGTCAACATGAACAGGGAGAGCGACGGAATGAAAACCGCCTGCACGCCAGCCACGACCCCCTTACGGGTCAGGGGCAGCAGCACCCGGGTCAGCGTTTGCCAATTGGTCGCGCCCAGATCCCGGCTGGCATTAAGCAGCGCTGGATCGATCTCGGCGATGGCGTTATAGATCGGCAGGATCATGAACGGGATTTCAATATATGTCGCCACAAAAATGAAACTAAAATCGGTGAACAGGATCTGCTTGGGCCCGATGCCGATGAAGCCCAGAAACTGGTTCACCGACCCGTTTTGGCCAAAAATCCCGATGAAGGCGTAAGCTTTCAACAGCAAGTTGATCCAGGTCGGCAAAATGATCAGCAGCAGCCACAAGTCCTTGTGCTTCAACTGATTTAAGAAAAGTGCCGCCGGATAACTGATCAATACCGTCGCCACGGTGATGATCAGCGCATACCAGAATGAATTCAGGGTCATCCGCAGATAGGTGCCGGACGTGAAATAGGTGGCGTAATTTCCCAGCGTGAACTGATGATCCAAGTTGAAGAACGATTGATAAATGATCAACGCCACCGGCGCAATCACGAACAGGATGATCCATAGCATATAAGGAATGTAATAAAGGCGTTTAGCCGTATTGCTCACCCGGTTCACTCCCCTTCGTAAGTTTCCAGCCGCGCATCGAAGTCGGCTTCCTTTTCATTGAACCGCATGACATGGATATCTTCCGGTTCAAAGAACAACCCAATGTCCTTATCTTCCTCCACGGGGTTGGTGGAGTGAATCAGCCACTCGTTGTGGTCCGCATCATAAGCCACGACTTCGAAGTGATCACCGCGGAATAATTGGGAATCCACCTGGACCACCAATTTGCCTTTGTCGGGGGTCGTCACATCCAAATCCTCGGGCCGCAAGACAATTTCCACCGGCTCATTGGGCCGCATACCGGCATCGGCACACTCAAAGCGCTTGCCGACAAATTCGACTTCGTAATCCTTGATCATCGTGCCTTTCACAATGTTGGATTCCCCGATGAAATCAGCGACAAAGTGGTTGATCGGCTCATCGTAAATATCCACGGGGGTCCCGCTTTGCAAAATTTCTCCGGCATCCATGACAAAAATCTCATCACTCATTGCCAGGGCTTCTTCCTGATCATGGGTCACAAAAACAAACGTGATGCCCAACCGCTGCTGCAGTTCCCGCAGTTCATACTGCATGTCTTGGCGGAGTTTCTTATCCAGCGCCGACAACGGTTCGTCCAGCAGCAGCAATTCAGGTTCGTTAATGATTGCCCGGGCAATTGCCACCCGCTGCTGCTGACCGCCGGAGAGCTCATTGATCTCCCGATTCGCCAGTTCCTGCAGCCGAACCATTTTCAAAGTATCCATCACCCGCGTCTCGATCTCCGCCTTGGCGACGTGGCGAATGGACAAGCCAAAGGCCACGTTGTCAAAGACGTTCAAGTGCGGAAACAATGCATAGTTTTGGAAAATCGTGTTCACGCGGCGTTTGTTGGCTGGCACATCGTTTTGCGGTTTGCCCTGAAACAAGACCTCCCCGCTGGTAACCGTGTTAAAGCCGGCAATCGTCCGAAGAATGGTCGTTTTACCCGATCCGGACGGGCCCAGCAGAGAATAGAACTTCCCCTGGTCCAGAGTAAAATTGATATTCTTCAGCGCCTGAAAGTCGCCGAAGAATTTATTAACATTGTGAAATTCGATAATTGGTGTCGCCATGATGGCATTTACTCCTCCCCCTGCATCAATTTGTTATAAATAGGAATCTGTCGCTGTGATCAGTACCTGGCAGGGGCCGGTACAGCGCAACTGATGGGGCGCATCCGCCCGAAAGTACATGGCTTCGCCCGCTTGGGCTTGATACTCCTGCTCGCCTAAGCGCAGAATGATCGTTCCGCGCAGACAATAGATAAAGGTTTCTGCCGGTGATGGCGGAAACGACTTAAACGCGCCAGCACTGCTGAAAGTCAAGAGCACCGGTTCCATCTGCTTTTCATTGGAATCCGGGACCAGCCAGTGCAGCGTGTAGTGCTCGTCCGCATCCTCGTACACCGTTTGTTCTGCAGGCTTGTACACGACCTTAGTCGGCTCCGCGGCCACCGCGAAGAAATGCTCCGGGGTGGTGCCTAACACCTCTAAGATGGCAAAAAAGGTATCCAATGACGGCGATGACTGATTGTTCTCCAGCTGTGAAATAAACCCCTTACTTAAATCCGTTCGTTCACCCAATTCTTCTTGGGTCAAGTTTTTCTGGACGCGCAGATTCCGAATACGGGAACCAATATCCATGGTGGGACCTACTTTCCTTTGTCACAGTTACGTAACACTAAACCAAAAGTTTAGTACACGGACCATTATACGGAACAGCAGTCTCAGTGCAAGCAAAAACCACAAAAAGTTCGAAACTGGCGTTAAATTCCGTTATAATGATAATGATTATTATCTACGAGAAAAAGGAGGCCCTGGCATGGCGACATACCAAGCCCTGCAATTCACTGGTGATTCCGCAAAGCCGCTGATTTGGGTGAACAAAGCGCTACCGGCAGCCCGGACGCTGCCGCCGGATCAAGTCTTGGTGGCGGTGCAATATAGCCGGATCAATCATAAAGACCGACTGGCTCTGAATCCGAAAAACCGAATAATTGCCGGTAATGACTATCCCTTAGTGGGCGGTATTGACTTGGCCGGGGTGATCACTGCCTCCAATCAGCCGGTGTGGCCCGTCGGTACGGCCGTTATTGCCACCGGTTTTGACCTGGGAACGGCCCGGGACGGCGGATTCGCTGAATATGCCCAAGTACCGATCCAGTATTTGACCCAGCTGCCCACCGGATTGTCTGCCCAAGAAGCAATGGCTTTGGGAACGGCGGGCTTAACGGCGGCCGCGGCGTTGACTGAACTCTTTCGCGTCACGGCCTTGACCGACAAAGCCGCCCCCATTCTGATCACCGGCGGCCACAGTGCGGTGGGCCAAATTGCTGCTGGAATCCTCCAGCGGCGGCGCTACACCAATGTCACGATCAGTTCGGCGCATGATTGGCCGGCTCCGGCCCAAGCTTTGGCCCACGCCAAATACGCCGCCGCCCTGGATACCGTAGGCGGCGACGCATTAAGTGTCATTTTGCCCCAAATCGCTCCCGGCGGAACGGTGGTGGCCGTGGGCAATCTGGGGCAGGCCCAGCTCACCACGTCGATCTATCCGTTTATTCTGCGCGGCATCCGGCTTCAAGGCATTGATTCCGTTCATCTGCTGCCGGCGGACCGGGCAGAACTTTGGCAGCTGCTGGCAACCAATTTACGGCCGACACCTTTCCCAGATTTTCCGACAATTTCCTTTGACCAGCTGCCGGCTGCTCTGCTTGCCGCCAATCAGCCTTCATCCGTCATCGCGGTTGCTTAGTGCCAGATTCTCGGCAAAATTGATTTGCTGGCGCAGTTGCGTTGCCTCTTCCGGGGTGATCCGGCCAGCTTCGAATAACTCTTGAACTGCACTCCGTTCAGCCGCTAAAGCGGTTTGGCGGAGTGCTTTAATTTGATCGGCTAATTGATTATTACGCGGCGCAGAAAGACTCTTCAACTGGGCGATTCGGCCCCGATAGGCAGTGATCACCTCATAAATACTTTGGGGTGAAATCGCCGTCTCGGCAAAGTCAGGTTCTTTGGTCACCCGAGAAATACCCTTGATCGCGCCCTTGGCTAATTCGCGTTCCACAAATAATTGTTCATTAAAAAACGGATGCGCACTGTTGCGATTATTGCTGGCACTGATCCGAGTCCGTACCTGTTGATAGCGCAGCTGAATTAACCGGCCCGCGCTGCGCCAGATCCGATAATTATTGGTCAGCATGGCCGCATAATCAGCTTCCCGTTGATGCAGTAATGCGACGTTGCGCTGATATGTCGTCGCTTGAATTAAATTTTGCCGCCATAAGTGGTCTAACGCCTGCCGCTCCTGCTGTACGCCGATGATCCGCAGGCGCAGACTCTCACCGAGCAGCGGTGACACTTTATCACCGTTGGGCTGCCGCAATTGTTTCAATCGGCGCTCATAGTCGTTGATGATCGCCAATACTGCCCGCTGGTTATCCTGCCGTCGTTCACTTTCCAGTGCCGTAATCGCCACCCGATACGTGTAACTTTGGGCTTGGGCAAAACCGATCGTCTGACCACTGGCCGCCGCAGCATCAGCCTCTTCATCTGCCGTGTTCACAGAACTCCCCCGAGACCGGAACAAGCCGCTGCCAGGGGAAAGGATCGGCAATAAAATGGCGGCCATGACCAGACTCAAAATGACGACACCAGCCGCAATAAACAGCAGCAGGGCCCGTTCCGGAAAGGGCTTGCCCCCAGCCACCGTCATCGGCAAAGAAAAGACGGCGGCCATGGAAATGGCGCCGCGCACGCCGGATAAACCGCTGAGAATGGCCGTCCGCCAACTGGGCCGAGCGTTCTTAGCCGCCCGCCACGAATGGAGCAAAGCCGCCCCATACGTCCATAGGGCGCGAATGGCCACCAGCATCAGCCACATGGCAATGACGATTCCCACCGCATTCAATGTATTGATGCCCGGATCGGTGACCGCCTCGCCGAAAGCAACCGGCAATTCGATCCCCAAGATCAGGAAAACCATCCCGTTCAGCAAATACACCACCAACTGCCAGGTCCGCTGCGTCACGATACGCAGTTCCGGCTGGGCGGAAAAGTTGACTGCCCGCTGGGAGGCAAAAATACCCGCCACCACGACCGCGATAACGCCGGACGCATGGAAGCCCTCCTCCGCCGTCAGGTACACGACAAAGGGGATCAGCAGCGATACGATCGTGTGCAACAAAACGTCAGAAATCCCGTGATCCAGCAAGATTGTCTGCCCCGCCCGGAATAGGAATGCCAGCAGCAGCCCGACGATCGCCCCCACAATACTGATGTAGAAGAAGTCCAACACCGCTGCTTGGGGATGGAACACCCCGCTGACCGTGGCGTTGACCCCATACTTAAAACCAATCAGACCGCTGGCATCATTGATCAGACTTTCTCCAGCCACCAGATGCAGAATATAATCCGGCAGTTTGGCCCGCCGCGCGATGGATTCTACGGCAATCGGGTCCGTCGGCGACATGATTGCCGCGAAAGCCAAGGCTGTCGCCAACGGAATCGTGGGCAGCAGCCAGTGAAAAAACAAGCCGCCGACAAAGGTCGCGACAAAAACCAGCAGAATGGCGTTGGCAATGATCGGTCCTTTAAGTTCCCACAATTGGCGCTTGGGGAAGCTCACCCCGTCGTTGTAGAGCAGCGGCGCGATGAACAGCAGGGTGAACCAATCCGACTCCAGTGGTATCTTCACCGCAAAAAAGAGGGCCAGTACCAGGCCAACGGCGATCTGAATCAAGCTGATGGGTACATCCACTAAGTAGTGACTGATGATGTTCGACAACACCACCAGCCCCACCAAGAGGATAACCCCTTCGATCAGGGCGATCTGCATGCTGGTACCGCTCCTTTCGTCCTTTGCTTAAACTACTTCTGTTCTGGCGCTTCGCCGATGATCCGGACTTCCGGCTCTAAACGGACACCGAACTTAGTCCAGACCGTCTGCTCAATCAAAGCAATCAGGGCCAAATAGTCGGAGGCCGTGGCCTGACCAATGTTCACGATGAAGCCGGCATGTTTGTTAGATACTTGTGCCCCGCCAATCTGTTTGCCCTGCAGCCCGGCTTTGATAATCAGCGGGCCAGTGAAATGCCCCACCGGCCGCTTGAAGACACTGCCGCAAGATGGATACTCCAGCGGTTGTTTCGCTGCCCGCTGGGCATTGAAGTGATCCATCCGGGCCCGGATGGCGTCCTTGTCCCCGCGTTGCAAATGGAAGCGCGCAGTCAAGACAATCCCATCATTCTCTTGGATCAAACTATGCCGGTAAGAAAAGTGCAGCGCTTCGCCGGCGGCGCGGTGCTGATGGCCGCTGCGGTCCAAGTAAGTCACCGCCGCGGCGACTTCATCGATTTGGCCGCCATAAGCACCAGCGTTCATAAAAATTGCCCCGCCGACACTGCCAGGAATACCGGCAGCAAACTCCAGACCGCTCAGCCCGGCCCGCCATGCGGCTTCGGCCACATCAATGATTCGGGCACCGGCCTCGGCGACGATGTCCGTTTCTTCAATCCGAATCTGCGCCATTTGCGTTAAAATTAGGACCAACCCCCGAATGCCGCCATCGCGCACGATCAGATTAGAGGCATTACCAATAATGGTGAGCGGGATCCCGTGATTTTCGGCCAGCTGCACCAGCTGCATCGTTTCTTCGTGGGTACGGGGAAATATCAGCCAATCGGCGCGGCCGCCGGTCTTGGTGAATGTGTACTTGGATAAAGGCTCATCCCGTAAAGGGGTAAAGCCGGCCTGGGTCAAAACATCAGTAAAATCAACATCAACTAACATGGGCGACCACCTATCTGCATAGACTGAACAGTGATACCTCTACTGCATCGGGCACAACTGTATACAGCAATAGTTTAGCACATCCGGCCAGCGGGCTTGGGGGCTTACGTTTCGGACCGGCATCATGTATTCTATTTGATGAGGTGGAAAAAATGAAATTAATCTCCTGGAACGTGAACGGGCTCCGCGCCGTCCTGAAGAAGGGCTTCTTAGCCACCTTCACAGCGCTGGATGCCGATATTTTTTGCATTCAAGAAACAAAAATGCACGAGGGTCAGGCCGAAGTGAACACACCGGGGTATTATCAATACTTCAATTACGCCGAACGCAAGGGTTACTCCGGTACGGCAGTGTTTACAAAATATAAGCCGTTAGCTGTTACCTATGGGATCGCCCCCTATTTCGATGACGATGAGGGCCGGGTGATCACTCTGGAATTTCCAAAATTCTTCTTGGTCACCTGCTACACCCCGAACTCTGGCGGTGAGTTGAAGCGATTAGACTATCGGACTGGGTGGGATGAGGCCTTCCGGGCGTATGTCAGTCACTTGGATGAAACCAAACCCGTCATTTTCTGCGGCGACTTGAACGTGGCCCATGAGGAAATCGATCTCAAGAACCCGACGAACAACCATCACAACGCCGGCTTCACTGATCAAGAACGCGCCGGGTTCAGCGTACTGCTCAAAGACCGGTTCTTGGACTCTTTCCGCCACTTCCACCCCACCAAGGTGATGTATTCCTGGTGGAGCTACCGTTTCGCGGCCCGCAGCCGTAACGCCGGCTGGCGGATCGATTATTTCTGCTACTCTCAACGACTGCAGCCGGAAATTACCGACGCGCAAATTCTGACCACGATTTTGGGCAGCGACCATTGTCCAGTGGAGCTGGATACCACGGATGCCCTGAAACCCGTCGAGACTGAAGAAAAGGCAGGTGCCCCGCAAGCGTGAATTTCACAGCCATGGACTTCGAAACAGCCAATGCGCGGCCCGATTCCGCGCTTTCTTTAGCGCTGGTCGTGGTGCGCGACAGCCAGATCGTCGATTCTTTTTATACCCTGATCAAGCCCCAAAGCAAGCTGGATTGGCGCAACACTAAGATCCACGGCATCCACACCGCCGACGTGGCCGATGCCCCGACCTTCGCGGAAGTGTGGCCGCACATCGACCATTTTTTTGCCCCGGATAAACTGGTAGCCGCGCACAACGCCGGGTTCGACAGCCGCGTACTGCGGGAGACCTTGGCCAGTTACGGAATCACATCGCCGCGGTACCTGCTCATCGATACAGTGCGCACGTCGCGCCGGTTTTATCCAGAGATGCCCAATCACAAATTAAACACCGTCGCCGCCGGCCTCGGCTTCGATTTGCGCCAGCACCACAACGCGTTGGCAGATAGCATTGCCTGCGCACAGATTCTGCTGCAGGAAGAGTATGCCTTTGGCGATGATGCGTTGAAGAAATTTGTGAAGATGGTCTGAGTAGTTCGTTGAACGCCGTGCCAATCAAAAATCCCCGTAAGATTGCAATTGCAGTCCACGGGGATTTTTGACATAGTGCCAACTATTTAATTATCCTTGCGGCTATGCCACGCTACGTCTTCATACCGCTCATACTCATTACCCTGAGCAGAAATCTGAATCCGGCGAGCGTCGTCGCTTTGACCGGTGCGTTCAATTTGAATCCGCACGTAGTCTAGCGGCAGCAGGTCTGTGATGAACGCCGACCACTCAACGACGCTGACACCGTCGCCGTCAAAGTATTCATCCAGGCCCAAATCTTCGGCGCCGCCATTTTCCAGCCGATACACATCCATGTGGTACAGCGGCAGACGGCCTTCCTGATACTCGCGAATGAGGGTAAACGTCGGGCTCTTCACCGGGCGCGAAATGCCAAGGCCCCGGGCAATGCCTTTGGTCAGCGTCGTTTTACCGGCGCCAAGATCACCGTCCAGCAGAATCACGTCGCCAGGTCCGGCAATTTCTCCCAGCGATTTGCCTAATTGAATTGTTTCCTGTGCCCCATTGGTGATAATTTCCCGCATCAACGTGCCCTCACTTTCATGTCCTTCTTAGTCTTGATCCAGTGTTTGGGCGGCCGTGATAATGGCCAGCTTATACACATCTTCTTCATTAGAGCCCCGGGACAAATCGGAGACCGGTTTGTTCAACCCTTGGAGGATCGGGCCGATGGCTTCGAAATGACCGAAGCGTTGGGCAATCTTATAACCAATGTTGCCAGATTGCAAATCTGGGAAGATAAAGACTGTCGCTTTACCAGCAACGGTAGAACCAGGCGCTTTTTGTTCGCCAACAGAGGGTACGAAGGCCGCATCGAATTGCAACTCGCCGTCCAAATCCAGATCCGGCGCTAATTCATGGGCAATCTGAGTGGCTTCGGCGACTTTATCGACCTGCGGGGCCTTAGCAGAACCCTTGGTGGAAAAGCTGAGCATGGCCACGTGGGGCTCGATATCGAACAGTTTGGCTGTTTGGGCTGACGCCACCGCAATTTCGGCCAGCTCTTGGGCGTTGGGATCAATATTAATGGCGCAATCGGCAAAGATATAGCGTTCGGCATCCCGCCCGCGCTGCATGATGAACGCACCGCTGGTCCGCGAAACGCCCGGCTTCGTTTTAATGATCTGCAGTGCTGGCCGCACCGTCTCGCCGGTGGAGTGCACTGCTCCGGAGACCATCCCGTCAGCTAAGCCGGTGTATACCAGCATCGTACCGAAGTAATTCGGGTCCCGCAGCATTGTTTCGGCCTGTTCCTTGGTATTCTTGCCCTTGCGGCGGTCCACAAAACTGGTCACCAAGGAATCGAAATCCGCGTAGTCGTTAGGATCTAGAATCTGGATATTGCCCAGCGTAAATCCAGCCTTCTCGGCGGCTGCTCGGATCGCCGCCGGTTCACCGAGCAGGATCGGCGTCACTGAGCGCTCCGCGTTCAAGCGAGCCGCCGCGCCAATGATCCGGGGTTCAGTTCCTTCGGGGAATACGATGCGAATGTCTTTGCCTTGAATTTTCTGTTGTAAACTTGCGAATAAATCCATCAATAGTTGACCTCCAACACCGGCAGTGCCGGCGACTTAGTTATGCCCTCAATGATACCTTGAAATCGCTCTCTTGCCTAGTATATTAGTCGTCAATATCCGGTTTTTCCGGTAATTGCCAATTGATTGGGCTCTCGCCCAGTTCTTTCAAGTCGGCATTGGCCCGGGAGAATGGATGGGAACCGAAAAACCCCCGGCTGGCCGATAATGGACTGGGATGGGCTGAGCTGATGATCCGATTGCGCTCTTGATCGATCAGCGGAATCTTCTTTTTCGCCGCGTTGCCCCACAGAATAAAGACTACCCCGCCCCGAGCAGACAGCGCCTTAATAGCGGCATCCGTCAGCGGTTCCCAGCCCTTGCCGGCGTGGGAAAAAGCGGCCCCGGCACGCACCGTCAGGACCGAGTTGAGCAACAGCACGCCCTGTTTGGCCCAGCTCTTCAAATAGCCATGATGGACCGGCGGATAACCCAGATCATCTTGCAGTTCTTTATAGATGTTTTGCAAAGACGGCGGGATCTGCACCCCGGGCAGGACGGAGAAGCTCAAACCGTGGGCCTGATGGGGATTATGATACGGATCCTGACCGAGAATCACCACTTTCACCTGACTGAACGGCGTCCACTCAAAAGCCTGAAAAATATGGTGCATCTCTGGATAGATCGTATGGTGGCCGTATTCTTCTTTCAAAAACTCATGTAACCGGCCATAATACGGGGCCGCAAACTGTTTGGCCAATACTTCCTGCCAATCGTTGTGGATCAAGACTTTCACTGACCTTCACCTCTATTGCAAACTATAGCAAAAAGCGCCGCCCGGGGAAAGACGCGGGTTGGTGCGAATGTGCTAAACTATGGATTGAGAACGTTTTAAGCTAAGCCTCAAAGAAAGGAATATCGCCATGCTCAAAATGATTGCCTCCGACATGGACGGCACGCTGTTGAATGACAAAATGACTGTTTCTCCCGGCAACATTGCGGCTATTGAAGAAGCCACCAAGGCTGGCGCTGAGTTTGTCGTAGCCACGGGCCGCGGGCTCACCGAAGCACAGCCCTTGGTGGCCGATCTCACGGTGAAACCAGCCTTCATTACCTTGAATGGCGCCCGCGTATTCAGTGAAACCGGTGAACTGCTAGTGGATTTGCCCATTCCTCAAGGGCTGGTGACTAAACTGCGCAGGGACATCGAGGCAGAGGGTTATTACTATGAATTAGTGACCAACCGCGGCATTTTTTCTGAGAGCAAAGTGCGGCGGATTCAAAACGTCGCCGATGTCTTGACCCGGCTGAATCCGGATACGTCCTTCAAAATCGCCGTTGTGCTGGCGAGTGCCCGGCTGGAGCTGATGAACATCCACTATGTCGACTCCTTCGACAGCCTGCTGGTGGATCCGACCGTGGAGGTACTCAAGATGCTGGTCTTTGACAGCCGCGGCCAAGCCGCATTCGCCCCGATTCGGGAGGCGTACGACGCCAACGCCGGACTGGTGATTACGTCATCGTCGCCAAACAATATCGAAATCAATAGTGTCGAAGCCCAAAAGGGACTGGCTCTGGCCCGCCTGGCGAAACTGCGCGGCTACGCCATGACCGACGTGATGGCCATCGGCGATAACTTGAATGATGAATCGATGATCGCCAGCGCCGGTATGGGGGTCGCCATGGGTAACGCTGTCCCGGCCATCAAAAAAATTGCTCAGTACGTGACAGCCACTAATATTCAAGACGGGGTTGCCCAAGCCATTCGGTGGGGATTGGCTGCCAAGCCGGCCGCCCAGGCCAAGGCCCGCGTCTGATGCGCTTCTATGTCCCCGCCGAGCATAATGCCCTGGTCCGGGTAACGGATGAGAAAAACACCCCCCACTATCTCATTCAGTCCCTCCGGTCGTTTGAATTGAACGGCGTGCGGGTCCTGTCCTTGAGCGCGGAGACGCTGGGCGAAGCTCGCCAGTCTTCATTGGGGTTATTGCCGAATTACACGCTGACCAGCCATGACGAGACTGTCGGCCAGATCAACCGGATCGTCGGGATCTGGCGGGAAGTCATCTTTGTCAGCGGTCTAAACTGGCTGCTGGTCGGCGACCTGACCCAGAACCGCTACACCGGCTTCCACGGCAACCGGAAAGTGATGGTCGTGGATACCCTATCCACCGTCACTGACGCCGACTACTATGTCGTCGACGTTTTCCACCCGGATAACGAAGTTCCCGCCCTGCTCGTCGCTGCGGTGCTCAACCGCTGGCGCAAAGTCCGCCTGCGCTCCGGCGTCCGCAACCTCTTGCGGCCAAAGAAACGCGGCTATGTCCTCGGGGACGACTTCACCCCGTACCACCATCACCGGCGGAAATAAAAGAGACTGAGACTAGAACCCTTTCAGGATACGCTGTGTTAATGCTCTGCATTAACACTCGATACGCTTGAAATATGGTCAGTCTCAGTCTCTTTTTCAACTTAAATATCCAGTACCATATGGTGATACTGATGGTCCCCGATCATCTGGTCGCCAATACTGCGATACCCGTTCTTCGTATACAGCCGCTCTGCTCCCGGATTGGTCAGATCCACATTCAGCGAAATCCGGTGCAGCCCGGTTGTCCGCAGCACATGCGCCGGCAGAGCCTGCAGCAGCGACGTCGCGATTCCATGATGCTGCGCCGCTGGCGCCACGGCTAGCGAATCCAAGTACCATTCGCCCGGCCGAGCCTCCTTATCGGTAAATAACCGATAATCTGCCGGTAAGCCGACCTTGGGCCACAGTGCCTGCAGTGCATCATCCACGTGAGCTTCATCGCCTTCCGGATACCCGACGGCGACGCCGACCACTTGATCATCGTCATCTGTCGCCACCAGGGTGCGCCGGTAGCTATACCGATAATTTTCTGTCTGGTAGGCAATGGCCAATTCTTTGAATAAGATATCCTGGGGAATCTTCGCCATTGTTTTTAATTCCATTTCTTCAAAAATCTGATTAACGATGGGCAGCACTGCTGGCCCGTCGCTTTTTTTAGCCATCCGAATCACATTGATCACTCCTATGTTTTCCAGTTTAATCGATTTAGCGTGCCTTGCCAACGGCGGACGGTGCAAAAACCGCTTGATACCAGCGTCTCTTTGGTGGTCAAAACCGCTCAAATGCGGTAAAATCCTTAATGATTCGTTATGTTTCTGCACCAACATTCGCGGAACGATAAGCACTTGTTATCTGTTGATCCAGCACCAAGCATACTCAGCGAAGGGGAGAACACTTTTGCAAGTAACTTTTAAGGACGTGACGCTGTCTTATGACGGCAAGCGCGACATTTTGAAGCATCTGAACTTTGTCATCCAGGAGGGATCCCTAGTCTGTCTGCTAGGCCCCTCCGGCGGCGGCAAGTCCACGACGCTGATGCTGATTTCGGGGCTGCTCGCCCCGACTCACGGCCAGATTTATTTTGGCGATACTGACGTTACCAAGGAAGACGCCTTAGGCCGCAAGGTCGGGATGGTCTTTCAGAACTACGCCCTCTATCCCCATTTGACGGTTCAAAAGAATATCGAATTCCCGCTCAAGATGGCGGGTCTGTCCCGGGCTGACCGGGCCAAGAAGGCCCACGAACTCGCCGCCCTGGTCCACGTGGACGACCAACTGGATAAGAAGCCCGGCGAGCTGTCCGGCGGCCAGCAGCAGCGGGTCGCGATTGCCCGGGCCTTAGCCAAGGAGCCGAGCATCCTCCTGCTGGATGAACCCTTATCCAACCTGGATGCCCGCTTACGGATCGAGATGCGGGAAGAAATCCGCCGGATCCAACGGGAAACCGGCGTCACCACCGTCTTCGTTACCCACGATCAGGATGAAGCGATGCACATTTCCGACCAAATCATGGTCCTCCATGACGGCCATATTCAACAATTCAGCACGCCCAAAACACTGTACGCCAGTCCGGATAATCTGTTTGTCGCCCAATTTATTGGCGAACCAGTAATCAATTCTGTTCCGGCCAGTGCCCTGAGCCATGATTTAGCCGGCGTTGTTTCAGACGATATCTTAAGCCGCGCGCAAACGGCCGGCATTCGGCCGGAGGCCTTGACGCTGCCCCAGCGGGCCCTTGATCCGCTGACCACACTGCACGGCAAGGTTATCGAATTTGACCAATTTGGCCGGGAATCCACAGCCAAGCTGGATTATAACGATCTGCAATTGATCAGTACCGAAATGGGGCAATTGCCGCACAATACTCAGGAACTTGATTTCACTCTGGAAAAGAAAGGTTTCTTCCTCTTCGACGCGGACGGCAAACGCATCTTTGGCGGTGATGATCATGCTGAATGAAAAACCTACCGTTAAATCCACCATCAAGGGCTGGCTGTATTTGCTGCCGATGCTGGTCATTACGATCACGTTCAACATTTACCCGATCATCAAGTCGTTCTTGATGAGTTTCTACACGAAATACGATTTCTATAATGATATTGTTTCGGCTTATGGCTTCAGTAATTTCACTTACTTGTGGAACGATCCGGATTTCCATCTGGCCGTCCGCAACACCTTGGTCTTCGTCATTGGGGTGGTGCCGCTGAACATTATCATTTCCCTGGCCATTGCCCTGCTCTTGAACAAGATCAAATTCTTGGCTGGCGCGTTTCGGACGATCTACTTCCTGCCTTTTGTCACCAGTACCGTGGCTATCGCTCAAGTTTGGAACTGGATCTACCATTCCGATTACGGTCTGTTGAACTATCTGCTGGGCTTGGTCGGCGTCAGTCCGATCAACTGGCTGAATGATCCAAAATGGGCCATGCCGGCGCTGATCATTATGTCAATTTGGAAAGGTCTCGGGTTCAATATCGTCCTTTTCCTGGTGGGCCTGAACAACATCAACACCCGCTATTACCAGGCGGCTGAAATTGATGGGGCAAATGCTTGGCGCCAATTCACCAACGTTACGCTCCCACTGTTATCCCCGATCACCTTCCTGGTGACGGTCAACGGTGTCATCGGCTCCTTCAAAGTCTTCGATGAGATCTTCGCCTTGTTCCAAGGATCATCCGGTCCGTCGAAGTCGGCCTTGACCATCGTGTACTACTTATACGAGAAGTTTTACACCGAATGGAAGTACGGCATCGCCGCCGCCAGCGGCGTGGTCCTCTTCTTCCTAATCCTATTCGTCACCTTGATTCAGCTGTGGTATAGCCGCAAGCACGTCCACTATTAGGAGGGGAGAAAATCATGAAAAAAGCTGCATCAGTTTTACGTTACGTCATCTTGACATTGGGTGCCCTCATCATGATCCTGCCCTTCTTCTGGATGCTGTCAACTTCTCTGAAGACCCAGCCGGAAACGGTGCAAATTCCGCCGGTCTGGATCCCGAAGCAGCTGCAATGGGGCAACTACGTGGAAGCGTTTAAGGCTGCCCCCTTTGCCCGCTACTTCGTGAATTCAGTGATCGTGACCACCGTTACGACAGTGGGCCAATTGTTTACCAGCATTTTGGCCGCCTTTGCTTTTAGCAAGCTGCACTTCTGGGGCCACAATCTCGTGTTCATGATCTTTCTGGGGACGATGATGATCCCCGGCGAAATGCTGATCATCCCGAACTTTGTCACCCTGTCGAACATGCACCTGGTCAACACTTACGGCGCTTTGATCCTGCCGTGGCTGGCTAGTTTCTTCACCGTCTTTACCCTGCGCCAAACGTTCAATTCGGTGCCGGATCAGACATACTACGCCGCTAAAATCGATGGTGCCTCGGATTGGCGCTTCCTCTGGCATATTCTGGTACCGATGTCCAAATCCACGATCACCGCGGTCACGGTGCTGCAGGTCATCGGCTCCTGGAACGCCTTCATGTGGCCGCTGATCGTCACCAATGATGAAAACATGCGCACCCTGCCCGTGGGGTTGCAAGCCTTCACCACGGATGCTGGGACAAATTATGCCCTGTTGATGGCGGCGTCTACATTTGTTATCATTCCAATGGTCATTGTTTACATTTTCCTGCAAAAATACATTATTGCAGGGATTTCGAATTCAGGATTGAAAGGATAGGTTTAAACTGATGAAAAAGCATACTTGGTTGAAAGTCATGGCCTCGACTGTCACCGTAGTATTAGCCGCCCTGGTCATGGCCGGGTGTGGAAACAGCAATTCCAGTTCATCCAGCAGCAAGGGAAGCAGCACCACTGATAATAAAAAAGTGGAGATCACCTTCTGGCATGGGATGAACGGCCCCTATCAAAAGGCAATCAACAGCATCATCGCCGACTTCAACAAGTCGCAATCGAAATATGTCGTGAAAGGTACCGCCCAAGGGAACTATACGGCGCTGCAGCAAAAGATCATGGCTGCCGCCAAGTCCCGCAACCTGCCGACTATTTCGCAGACCACTTACACCACCGTACCGGATTACAGCAAGAGCAATTTGATCGAACCCTTGGATAACTACATGCTGCAGGGCAGCGATAAGCTGAGCAGCAGCGACTTGAAGGATATTTACCCCGCCTTCTTGAAGAGTTCCAAGTACGAAGGCAAGTATTATTCGATCCCCTTCTCCAAGTCGACTCGGATCCTGTATTACAACCAAGCCATCCTGGACAAGTACGGCATTGCCAAGCCCAAGACTTGGGATGACATCGTCGCGGCTGGCAATAAGCTGAAGGCAGACGGCATCTACGGGATGGGCTTTGACCGGTCCTGGGACATGGAATTCGAGGGCTTAGCCCGCCAAGCCGGCAATCCGCTGATTGCCCCAGGTACACTGAAAGTTAACCTGGACACTGCGGATACGCTGGAAGCTGCCAACTTGATCCAGAACATGGTGAAGAACAAGATCGCCAAGACCGCCGGTGCAGATAACTACTTCACCCAAGGCTTCATCCAAGGCAAGGCCGCCTTCTACGCTGGCTCCTCTGCTGGGGTCACCCAGATGGTCGCTCAGGCGCCTAAGACCCTCAAGTGGGGTACAATGCCGCTGCCCAGTTACAAGGGCAAGAAGGCCACTGAAATCGCCGGGAACGATATCGTCATGTTCAAGAGTGCCAGCGCCGATCAGAAGAAAGGTGCTTGGCAGTTCATGAAGTTCCTGCTTTCTTCTAAGGAAACGGCAAAATGGGCCATGGCCACCGGCTATGTGCCGCTGCGCAAATCCGCAATGGATGACACCGACTTCAAACAGTATTTGAAGGACAAGCCTTACAACCAAGCCGCTGTTGATTCCTTGGATGATGGCTTCCAGTCCACTGCCTTCTTAGGCTTTTCTGAATATCGGAACGATTTGCTGGAAGCAGTCGATCAGATGATCACGAAGAATGCCGACCCGAAGGCAACGCTGACTAAGTTGCAAGCCACCACCGAAAACATCATCAAGACCAACAAGCAATAATCTGCTGCGCGCAGAAGAATTGAATAATGACCGCGGGCTGGGTAACGATTGCGTTGCCTGGCCCTTTTTAATCAGAAAGGATCCTGGCATTGACTACGTTACGGTTTTTAAACGGTTTAGACACCATCGGCGGAAATATTGTCGAAATCGCCCAGGGGGATTCCCGGGTAATCATGGATTTCGGCGTCACCACCATTGATCCGCAGTTATCCATTGACGATATGATCGCCCAGCATCAGCTGCCCCACCTGCCCGAGTTGTTCCATCCTGAGCTGCCGGACAAGTTTCAGCACGAGGCCATCTTTATTTCCCACCTGCACATCGATCACATGGGGGCTTTGCAGTATCTGCAACGGGACATCCCCATCTATCTGAGTCCCGACGCTTATCAGCTTTATCAAGTCTTGATTGCCCAGCACATGGAAGCACCCGTCGCTAATTTGCATATCTTGCCCTACGAACAGCCCTTAACAGTGGGCAGTTTACAGGTCACCGGCTTTGCCAGTGATCACGATACGGTCGGAGCGATGGCGCTGCTGGTGGATGATGGCCTCCAATGCTTTGCCCATAGCGGGGACGTCCGTTTGAATGGACCCCACGCCGACCGCGTGCTAAACTGGTCTAGAGTGCTGAAAACTCGGCGGGTCAAAGTATTCATGCTGGAAGGGACAACATTCAGCTTTTCTGCCCCGGTTCCTGTAGAAGATGCAGACCAGCCGGCGACACCCTTAACTGAAGCAACGCTTGCCGCTAAATTTCAAGATTTGCTGCACGATCAGCCGGCGACCCAATTTATTTTGAATGTTTATCCCCGCAACGTGGAACGGTTGCTGGCCCTAGACAAAATTGCGCGCCAGGCTGATCGGCCAATCATTTGGGAGCCGGAATTTGCTGCCGTCTTGCATGCCTTTGCCCCGGACACGCCGCTCACGACGTTTGGTCCGGACACCATGGCAGCAATTCAAGCGAATCCCGGTCGGTTTGTTTTGCAAAACAGTTATGCCCATCTGGCCCGACTGACTGCCCTCCCCCGACCGGCTGTTTATCTGCACTCCAACGGCGAGCCGCTGGGTGATTACGATCCCCGTTTTGCGCAGTTGAAGGACTTCCTGGCAGCCGCTGATATTCCCTTCACTTTTTTATCAGCCACCGGTCATGCTCAGCGGGCAGATTTGATCACCCTGGCCGAGCGCGTTCACGCCATGTATGTGGTTCCCTGGCACACCTTTAAGCCCCAAGCAATGGCGGATGCGTTAGCCCCAACGTATAGTGACGTCCTACTCCCTGAACGGGATTTGTACTACGAATTTTAAATTTATCGAAAACACGGAAGAAGGAATTTTGCATGGCAACAAACGATACATTGCCTGAAAAATTGAAACAAGAATTATTACGGAAAAAAGAGTCCACGAAAAATCTGGCGGTTGATATTGGTATTTCCTACGCCAGCCTCCAATCCTACTTGACCGGCCGGACCCAACCAGGCGCTAAGAACCGCGGCATTTTGGAAGCTTATTTTGAAAAAGTTGCCGAGGAATTAGCCGCCCAACCGGCCCCCAGTGAAGAAAAGGCAGCGGCCCCCGCGGCCAAGGCGCCCACCGTGGAAGAACCCGCGCCGGTGCTGACAGACTATTCCATCTACATGGATGAATCTTTTGATCCTGAACAACAGGGCCGCGGCAACAATCTGATCGTCGTCAGCGGTATTCTGGTGCCCCAATTGGAAGAAGCGAGCTCTTTGAAGAAATTCCAAGATGCCCTTTATCCGTTTGGCTGGGACAAAGGCGACGAAGTCAAAGCCCATTTCAAGACGAACGAAAATATCGTCAAGATCTTGCAGATGAGCCACGATAAATACATCGATTACGCCGGTTTGAAGACCGAAAAGGTTCCGGTCCTGCTGACCCGGAACAATGCTAACGAACGTTTCTCCCAAACCTTCCCGTATATCCGGCTGCTGAGCGAATTGATTGGCCACACTTTGGCCGGCAAACATCTGCCGCAACTGAACCTGACCATCACCATGGATCACTCGCCGATCATTGACGAGAATCAATTGCGGATGGTCCGGGAAAGCTTGCAAAAGCACTTACTGCTGAAATACCAGCAACGATCCAGCATCTACATTACCAGTGCGGACTCCAAGGATCGGCTGGGCTTGCAGCTGGCTGATTTCTTAGCCAACTACCTCAATCGGGTCGCTACGAAGTCCATTGATCCGGTGATCGACTTGATCCCGTTCAACCACGATAATTCCGAGATGGCCCAACAATTCGTGTACTTCTATGGCTTGCAGGATCAGCGGATCAACTACAGCGCCCTGCCGAGCACTGCGACGGACGAACAGCCAACGGCCGTTGCGGCAACAACGACCACAGCCGCTCCGGCCGCCGCTGTCTCCACTAGCAGCCCGTCCACCCAAGCCGCTTCTGCCGCACCGCAATCGGCTCCGACACCGCAAGTACAGATTCAGGCGCCCGCAGCGCAGATGCCTGCTTCGACCGCAGATACCAATAGCAACCATGGTAATGGTAATAATACTGCCGGCAGCACTGCCCCGCAGCCAACACCTAGCCGTAAGCAGCCGGTTATCCACAAGCTGGACGCCCACTTGAGCCGGCCGGTACCCACTTCGACCCAATACTTCACCAATAATCAGCATGGGACAACAGCGAATAACCGAGAAACAACATCTGCTGCACCGGCAACTGAAGCGAAGGCCGACGCTAAGTCAACGGATGACAGCGACCATGCCCCGCGGGTGCGCGTCGCTGAAATGGAGAAGGTCAATGACTTTGTTCACGACCTTCTGCCGTTAAATCTTGCCGTTCTGGCAAACACAACCAGTGCCCAACAGGATGAATACCGGGACACAGTAAAGGGGATCACCACGATCATCTTCAGTGTTCTGCCCAGCAAGATGAAGGGCCAGCTGATCACCGGAAAACCCCGCAAGACCTTGAAAAATATTACTGATCTGCTCGAAGCGGTGCACAATGCCGAGAAGAGTATTCCAACATTGAAGATCAAGGACAAGCATGGTCAACTGACCGCTGCCCGGACAATGCTGGAGAAGACGTTACAGTGGGCCGACAAGAACAATATCACTCCGGCGGCCATCGACTAATTCGAACCGCACAGAAAAAGCCAAACCTCTCAGCAACGAGGTTTGGCTTTTTTACTGTCCATGCAACCATGCTGTTTAATCATAACGCTGGCTCAGGGCACGCTGGACATCCCGGGCCTGTTCCTTGCGTTTCAGGGTCTCACGTTTGTCATACTCGTGCTTCCCCTTGCCCACGCCAATCAAAATCTTGGCGTAGCCGTGTTTCAGGTAAGCTTTCAAGGGCACAATGGCGATCCCTTTTTCCTGGACGACGCCCGCCAGTTTGGCAATCTCACGCTTCTTTAACAACAGCTTGCGATTGCGTAACGGGTCGACATTGAACTGATTTCCCTGCTTATAGGGCGAAATATGCACGTTTTCCAACCATACTTCACCGTTGCGGACCCGGGCATATCCGTCCCGCAGGTTCATTTTACCCTCACGGACGGACTTGATCTCTGTCCCGGTCAAAGCAATGCCCGCCTCGTAGGTTTCCAGAATCTCGTAATTGTGACCGGCCTTTTTGTTTTGGGCGAGCTGGTTGGCCGGCTTTTTTTGCTCTTTACGTTTGGCCATGCCGACGCACCTTTCTTTCTGTTACTTATGGTTCTGATTGCGACGATGATTATTACTATTGTTGCTGCGCACGACCCGCGGCCGGTTGAAGCCGCCGTTGTTATTATTGGTGTTCCGATTGCCGCGGTTGTTGTTATTGTTGCCGCGGAAATTCGGCTTGCCGCCAGTGGTCTTGCGAGGACCGCTGTAGTTGCCGGAATTGCCGTATTGCGCCATCCGCTTCTGCCGCTGATCCGCACGCTGCTGATCCTCTGGGCTCAGGACTAATTCAAAGGTCAACTGGCGCAGCGTCACATTAGCTGTGACCAATTTGACTTTGACGTCTTGGCCGATCCGGTACATTTTATGGGTCGATCGGCCAATCAGGGCTAACTGCTTCTCATCGAATGAGTAGAAGTCGTCGCCAATCGTCGAAATGTGGACCAGACCCTCAACAGTGTTCGGCAGCGCAATGAACATTCCGAAGCTGGTGACCGAAGCGACGACGGCATCGAATTCTTGATCGACTTGGTCCGCCATATATTCAGTCTTCAGCAGATCATCCACGTCCCGCTCCGTGTCGACTGCTTTGCGCTCTTGGGTCGAACATTGCAACGCAACATCTGGCAGGATCTCATGGAACTTATCCTTTTCCTTCTGGGTCGTGCCATTAGCCGCGTACTCATGGATCATCCGGTGCACGAACAAGTCCGGATACCGGCGAATGGGCGAGGTGAAGTGGGTATAATACTCGGCCGCCAAACCAAAGTGGCCCAGCAGTTCATCGGAATAATGGGCCTGTTTCAAGCTGCGCAGCATCATGATATTGACCACTGCCTCTTGCGGCGTACCTTCCACCTGGGCCAGCAGATCCTGCAAGGCCTTGGGCTTTACGTTCTCTGTGCCGCCCTTAGGATGAATCCCAAAAGCCGACACAAATTCATAGAAGGATTGGATCCGATCTTCATCAGGCGTTTCGTGCACCCGGTACAAGAACGGCACATGCTTCTTGTAATAGGCCTCTGCGACGGTCTCATTGGCCGCCAGCATGAAGCTTTCGATCATTCGCTCTGCCGTCCCCCGCTCACGCAAGACGATATCCACTGGCTTAGAGTTTTCATCCACAATGATTTTTGCTTCAGTGTCTTCAAAGTCGATAGCCCCGCGGCGATGACGCATGGCAAAGAGAATCTTATGCAATTCGCCCATGGTGTCGAACATGTCGTCCAGCTTGGCGTATTGTTCCCGCAGTGCTGGATCGCGATCTTCGATGATTTTGTTCACGTTGTTGTATGTCATTCGGGCGGCTGACTTCATCACACTGGGATAAATATCATACTTCACGACGTGACCTTCACCATCAATTTCCATGTCGCAGGTCAAGGTCAGGCGCTCTACTCCGGGATTCAAGGAACAAATTCCGTTGGATAGGCGGAACGGCAGCATCGGGATCACCCGATCGGCCAAATAGGTACTGGTCCCGCGATCATAGGCTTCCTTATCCAGAGGCGATCCCTCAGTGACATAGTGGGACACATCGGCGATAGAGACGCCTAAATGATAATGGCCGTTATCCATTTTCCAAACCGCCACGGCATCGTCGAAGTCCTTCGAATCATCACCGTCGATGGTGACCATCGGCTGATCCGTAATATCCCGCCGGCCGATTTTTTCTTCCGGCTGCACGGTATCGGGAATACTATTGGCCTGATCCAGGACTTCCTGGGGGAATTCATCATGCAATCCATGATCGTAAACGATGGACAGAATGTCGACCCCGGGCTCGTTCTTATTCCCAATGGTCTTCAAAACGACCCCTTCCATCTGGGTCGGTGTCTTCGCTGTGGGATACTTAGTGATCTCCACTAAGACCATATCACCCATTTGGGGATGGATACCTTCATTAGACAGGAAAATCACATATTGGGCCAATTTCTTTTCGTGACTGGATGCATAACCGACCTGGCCCGTCTTCTTGGCTTCTGCGTCGGAATACTGGACAAACTCACCGACTAGACGAGTGATTTTGCGTTCGACGACACCGGAAATATAGCCTTCCGGGCCCTTTTTCTTCCAAGGATTGCCCGGACCGACCATCGTGACAACGACCGTATCGCCGTCAATGGCCGTATCAGTCTTGCCTTTGGGGATAAAGATATCCGGTTGTTCATCATCATAAGAGACAAAGCCGAAACCCTTCTCGTGGCCATGGAAAACACCCGTAACGACTTCGTCGATCGGGGTCAGCTGATAACGGTCGTTACCCTGAGGTGTGATGCGCTTGTCGTTTTCCAGTTCGGTCAGGACCTTCACAATATTTTTGAAGGCTGCCGCGCCGCCTAAGTGCATGATCTTGGCTAATGTCTCGACCGTATATTGGGTCTCTGGATGACTGCCAAAGATGTCGTAGACATTCGCAATTAATTCATCGTGTTCATTCATTAAACTGTTTACCGTCCTTCTTACTTGGTGGCACCCCACCAGAATTCATTTGTGCAAAGAAAAATGAGGCCGAAAAAATGTGCGTTCACGACAACAAGGGGCAAAAGCCGTACCTTGGCTTTGCCCCTTGTTGCGTTAAGCAGAAATTGCTGGCTTGTGTTCCGCGACTAGGAAAAGCATGCGAGTCTGTCATCGCCGACAACGTTGTGTTCCAGCCTCTGTATCCATTAGATTATTTTGATCCGAGGTAGACCAGAATCAACGCAAATACGAAGAATAGAAAGCCTAAAACGGCCGTCACTTTCTCCATAAATGCTTCAAAGCCCCGCTTCTTTTGTTGACCAAAAAGCTCGCCGCCGCCACCAGAAAGGGCGTTCAGCGCATCCTGCTGTTTGGTCGGCTGCATCATGACCGCGATCACGATGGCAATGGAATCAATAATGAGTAACGTCATAACGAGATTATACACGTATAGAACCTGCTTTCACTCCGGATTGCTAAATTTACTTGTTTATCGTACCACACTACGCGGGCCGCCGTCTAGCATGGGCGATTCGGCTAGCACCCCCGGCGGGCCAAAATAGGGTATGATGGGGACAACTTAGAATAGAAGGAGCGGACGAATAATGACCAGTACAATGCTCGCCATTTTATTAACGACATTTCTCACGGTGATGACCCTATTCTTTGCGTGGCTGGCGGTCCGGGTCAGATTGCAGACCCTGGCCACGATTCGCCGCCGGATTCTTGCCTTAAAGGACAAATTACGCCGTCCGGGTGATCATTTTGAGCTCAGCGGCCCGGTGGTCAGTCATCGGTTCTGGAAAGATTATGTGCTCCGTGATGGCCGCGGAATCTTGCGCCGGGTGGGTAAAATTGTTACCTTTTTGCTGCTGATTCATATTGCTGGGATTTTTTTGCCATTGCGGCTGGTGATGCTGGTTCTTTTTCTGCCCTTTGCTGACGCGGTGTATTTCTATATTCAGCTCCACCGGTACGACGATCTGGTCGCTAACTGGGATAGCCAAGTGCAGCAGCATTACATCGCCGCCGATCCCAGCGACAATCACTAGTGCCGTTGCTGAACCAGCGCTGTGAGCTCTTCTTTGACTTTTGCGCGCATGCTGGCGTCCACTGCCACTAACAGCGTATCCCCGGCATGAATCAAGGTATCGCCGCTGGGGACCAATTCCTGTTCCCCCCGCCGAATTGCCACCAGCAAAGTGCCTTTCGGCCAACGGAAATCACGCACCGAGGTGTCTTCCAACCGCGAACCAACCGTCACCGGAATTTCAATATGCGCCCGTTTGCCCGTTGGTCCCTGCGTGCCAGCGGGCAATTTGAGCCGGTCACGCAAACTGGCATAGATTGGTGCCCCGTGCAGCACGTCCACTACCAGATAAGCCACGAGGGATACCACAGCCAAGGGCATCAGGTGCACGAGTGATCCCACCATTTCAGTGATCAATAGAATAGCCGTAAACGGCGCCTTGCCAATACCGGCGAAATAGCCAGCCATGGCAAAAATGACAAAATTAATGAAGTATTGCCGCGGCAGCCAGCCGAGCATGATCATCACGGTGGCGTAAATACCGCCCAATACGGCACCTAGACTGAGAATCGGCAGAAAAATCCCGCCGGGCAGACCGGATCCATAAGCGACCATGGACAATGCAAAGCGGACCGCGAATAAGACCAGCAACAATCCGAGAGTGGGCACCACTTGCCCCATGTGCAGGATAATGGCGTTTCCCCCGCCTAACCACAGCGGTTGCCAAAAGCCAACTAGAATGGTGACTGCAAACGGTACGAGACCGTCCAGCCAGCGCGGCAGCGGGACAAATCGCCGGTACCAGCCGGGCATGGCCAGCAATGTCTTCTGATAAACCACGCCCAGCAGCCCCAGCAAGACGCCTAATCCCAGCAAATGGCCGTATTCATTCAACGGCAGACTATTGGCATAGGTGAGGTGCAGGACCGGCGTCAAGCCGAAGACCACACTGGCGACAAAATTAGCCGCCACGGCGCTGGCCAGCGATGCCAGCCAAACCAGCAGGGAAAAGTTGTGGTATATTTCCTCCAGCACAAATAACGTACCGGCAATGGGCGCATTAAACGCGGCGGATAATCCGCCAGCTGCCCCGCAGGCAATGGCAATGCGGCGCGCGGTACCGGCCTGACCGGTAGTTTCCGCGAAACCCTGGCCGACAGCGGCGCCAAGCTGAATTGAGGGCCCTTCCCGACCCAGAAATAGACCCGGACCGATACTTAAGACGCCGCCGATAAATTTGCGCCAGAGGATCGACCACCAGTGCAGCTGCAAGGCGTCATCCAGTTGGGCCTCAACTTGAGGAATACCCGATCCGCTGATCTGCGGCTGCTGCTTAACCAAGATGCCGGCCCCTAACGGCAGCAGGACACTGCCGCCGATGATCACCAGCCACCACCAGCCGTGGCCAGTCTGGACCTGCTGATAGACCCAGATGGTGGCGGCCAGCATTTTACCGATACTCCAGCGAAAGGCGCTCACGACCGCGCCGGTACAAAGACCAATCAGCAGCCCGCGCCCCACCAGAATCAAACGGGTCCAATCGATTGGCTGAGTCTGTTTGGACGTTTCCACACCCTGTCACTCCCTTCAAAAGTTCAGACAAAAACACCGCAGACTGGTGGCGCCGGTCCGCGGTGTTTGTCGACCCCTGATCGTCACCAGAGGGTTAAGCGATTATTACTTCTTGATGTTGTAGAAGCTCTTGATGCCCTTGTATTCAGCAGCATCGCCGAGTTGATCTTCGATCCGCATCAATTGGTTATACTTCGCGATCCGATCAGTCCGGCTCATGGAACCAGTCTTGATCTGGCCAGCATTGGTGGCAACAACCAAGTCAGCGATCGTGGTATCTTCAGTTTCACCAGAACGGTGAGAAACAATAGCTGTGTAACCAGCTTCCTTAGCCATTTCGATGGCTTCCATTGTTTCAGTCAACGTACCGATTTGGTTCAACTTGATCAGGATGGAGTTAGCAACGCCCATTTCAATACCCTTTTCCAGATATTGCGTGTTCGTTACGAACAGATCATCACCAACGATTTGGACCTTCTTGCCCAAACGAGCAGTCAGAGTCTTCCAGTCGTCCCATTCGTTCTCGTCCAAAGGATCTTCAACGGAAACGATCGGATACTTGTCGATCAAGCCTTCCAGCAAGCTGGTGAATTCATCGGCAGTATAGTTCTTGCCATCACCCTTCAATTCATATTGATGAGTGTCGGTGTTGTAGAATTCAGAAGAAGCGCAGTCGAAGGCGATGGAAATATCTTCCCCAGGCTTGTAGCCAGCACGTTGGATGGCTTCAACCAGGATTTCGAAAGGCTCTTCGTTGTTCTTCAAGTCCGGTGCGAAGCCGCCTTCGTCACCAACAGCGGTCATGTAGCCCCGCTCCTCGAGCAGTTTCTTCAAGGTGTGGAAAGTTTCAGAACCCATCCGAACAGCTTCGTGGATCGACTTAGCCCCAACCGGCATGATCATGAATTCCTGGAAGTCAACGTTGTTGTCTGCGTGTGCACCACCGTTGATAACGTTCATCATCGGTGTGGGCAGAACGTGACCATTGGTCCCGCCAAGATAAGAGTACAGCGGCAGGCCCAGTTCGTCAGCAGCTGCGCGAGCAGCAGCCAAGGAAACACTGAGGATGGCGTTAGCGCCCAACTTACCCTTATTCGGGGTGCCGTCCAAGTCGATCATCGCTTGGTCCAAAGCACGTTGGTCGGTAACGTCCATGCCGATGACTTCTTTAGCGATCTTGTCGTTGACGTTGGCAACAGCCTTCAGGACACCCTTGCCGCCGAAGCGCTTGGGATCGCCGTCACGCAATTCAACAGCTTCGTGTTCACCAGTAGACGCACCAGAAGGAACGATTGCCCGGCCAAAGCCGCCCAGTTCAGTGTAAACTTCGGCTTCGACAGTGGGGTTGCCCCGAGAATCCAACACTTCGCGGGCCAATACATCAGTAATAACAGACATGTGGTTATCTCTCCTTTTTAAACAATGTAGAAACAATGACTCAAGTTCATTCTACCGTATTTAACGGTGGGACAAAAGGAATTCCTGGATTTCCCAACCAATCATTCCCCTTGCCGCAACCAATTAGTCTTGGTAGTGAACGAGTTGCAGGAAGGAATCAGGTTGCAGGGAAGCCCCGCCAACCAGCCCGCCGTCAATATCCGGCTGAGCCATTAATTCCTTAACGTTGTTCGGCTTCATGGAACCGCCGTATTGGATCCGAGTGGCATCCGCAACCGTTTGATCATAAAGCTTCGCGATCGTCTCCCGGATGTGCCGGCAAACTTCCTCAGCTTGGTCGGAGGTCGCCGTCTTACCGGTCCCAATGGCCCAGATTGGTTCATAAGCAATGACCAATGCCTTGGCCTGGTCAGCAGATAAACCGTTCAAAGCGGCTTCAACCTGAGTCGCGACCCAGTCTTCCGTTTCGCCGGCTTCGCGTTGTTCTAAGGACTCGCCAACACAGATGATTGGCTTCATACCGTTGGCAAAAACGGCCTTAGCCTTCTTGTTGACGTCCTCATTCGTTTCATGGTAATAACCGCGCCGTTCGGAGTGGCCGATGATGACGTACTTGACGCCTAAGTCAGCTAAAACCTTAGGACTGGTCTCGCCAGTAAAGGCCCCTGATTCGTGATCATTGGCATTTTGAGCGGCGGGCACCAAGACAGAATCCTTGGCTGCATCCACTAAGGCCGTGATGTCGATGGCCGGTGCGGCAATGACAGACTCCACCTTGCTGGGATCCGGTAATTCATTCTTGACAGCAGCCACGAATGCCCGGGTCTCATCAGGGTTCATGTTCATTTTCCAGTTGCCTGCAATAATAGGTTTACGCAAAATTACTCCGTCCTTCCGTGATTACTTGTCAGAAATGGAGGCGATACCCGGCAATGTCTTACCTTCCAGGTATTCCAGAGAAGCGCCGCCGCCAGTGGAAATGTGGGTAATCTTGTCTGCGATGCCCAATTGCTCAGCAGCCGCTGCGGAATCGCCGCCGCCGATGATCGTGGTGGCCCCTTGCAGGTCGCCCAGTGCTTGGCCGACTTCCAAAGTACCCTTGGCGAAGTGGCTCATTTCAAACGCACCCATCGGGCCGTTCCAAACAACCGTCTTAGCGCCTTGCAGCTTCTCCTTGAACAGAGCAACTGTCTTCGGGCCGATATCCAAGGCTAATTCATCGTCAGGAACATCCACGCCGACAGTCTCGTAAGGCACGTCGTTGGAGAATTCCTTAGCGACCACGTTGTCGACCGGCAAAACGATCTTGTCACCGGCTTTAGCCAGTAATTGCTTAGCCAAGTCTTCCTTGTCCGGTTCGTACAGAGACTTGCCGATCTTGTGGCCCTGGGCCGCCAAGAAGGTGTAAGCCATGCCGCCGCCGATCAGGATGTGATCAGACTTAGGAATCAAGTTGTCAATGACGCCGATCTTGTCGGAAACCTTAGCCCCGCCAAGAATGGTAACGAACGGGTGAACCGGATTGTCGACCGCTTCGCCCAAGAACTTGATTTCCTTTTCCATCAAGAAGCCAGCCGCAACGGGCTTGCCAGCAGCCTTCATAGCGGTGGCGATACCAACGTTAGAAGCGTGCTCCCGGTGTGCTGTCCCAAAGGCGTCGTTGATAAATACGTCGCCCAAGGAAGCCCAGTATTGACCCAGCTTCGGATCGTTCTTGGATTCCCGCTTGCCAAAATCGTTGTCGATATCTTGGAACCGAGTGTTCTCCATTAACAATACCTGACCGTCTTGCAGCTTGTTGATGGCGTCTTCCAATTCCTTGCCTTCGTTAACCGGTACAAATTCAACCGGCTTGTTCAACAATTCGGAAAGACGAGCAGCAACGGGCTTCAAGCTCAGCTTAGCCTTGTCTTCGTCACTCTTGATCCGGCCTAAGTGAGACAGCAGAATTGCCTTGCCGCCATGCTCGATGATGTATTTAATCGTCGGTAAAGCAGCGCGGATCCGGTTGTCGTCGCCAATCTTGCCGTCCTTGATGGGCACGTTGAAGTCCACCCGCATCAAGACTTTTTTGTCTTTGACATCGACGTCAGAAACAATCAATTTTGCCATTGTGTAGTAACCTCCTAGTTAAACTTTCCAAAAATAAAAGGCGAAGGGAGTGAACCTCCCTCCGCCTCAACGTTATTGCCGTATTAAAGCTGGACGCTCAGATTAGAGAGTGGCAAACTTCAACAGCGTACGAATCATCTGGCAAGTGAAACCATATTCGTTGTCGTACCAAGCAACAGTCTTAACCAATTGGTTGTCGCCAGCAGTAACAACTTCAGTTTGGGTCGGGTCGAAGATGGAGCCGTATGTTGTACCGATAACATCGGAAGATACGATTTCATCAGCGTTGTAGCCGAAGCTTTCGTTGCCTTCAGTGTGCTTCTTGATTGCTTCGTTAACTTCGTCGGCAGTAACCTTCTTGTCAAGGATAGTAACCAATTCAGTCAAGGAACCATCAACAACAGACACACGTTGTGCATGGCCGTTCAGGACACCCTTCAATTCAGGAATTACCAAGCCAATGGCCTTAGCAGCACCTGTGGAGTGGGGAATCGTGTTAACAGCGGCAGAACGAGCAGCACGCAAGTTGCCACCACGTACAGGGCCGTCAAGCAGCATCTGAGTGGAAGTGTAGGCGTGAACCGTCGTCATGGTACCAACCTTGATACCAAATTCGTTGTTGACGAAGTAAGCCAGAGGAGCCAAGCAGTTAGTTGTGCAGGAACCAGCAGAAACGATACGATCGTCACTGTTCAAAGTGTCATCGTTAACGTTGTAAACGATGGTCTTTGTGTCGCTGCCAGCCGGTGCTGAGATCAGTACCCGCTTTGCGCCAGCGTCCAAGTGTGCTTGGGACTTAGCCTTGGAAGTATAGAAGCCGGTGCATTCCAGAACGTATTCAACGCCGTCGTTCTTAACCCAAGGAATGTTTTGTGCTTGGGGTTCAGCGTATACACGGTACTTCTTGCCGTCAACGACGATGGAGTCGTCAGTCGCGCTCACTTCACCAGGGAAGGTGCCATGAGTGGAGTCATACTTCAACAGATGAGCCAGCATTGCCGGGCTGGTTAAATCGTTGATAGCGACAACTTGAATATCGTTGGACTTAGCACCTAATTCATAAATCCGACGGAAAGCCAAACGACCGATACGACCGAAGCCGTTGATACCAATTTTGACAGTCATACAAAACTTCCTCCTTTAGGAAATTGAACAATAATATTTTAAAGGGTTGCCCCATTTAAAATCACTTTAGCTGCACCTTCATCCGTGATCAACCACGTATGTTCCGGTGCACTATGCATGTACGCCTTAATTGCTTTGCCTTTGGAAGCTCCGCCAGCAATGCAGACGACGTACGGGATTTTCTGCAAGTCAGAAACTTGCAGGCCAATGCGCGGTACCTTGTAAACCACCTGGCCGGCTTCATTGAAGAAATAGCCGAAGGCTTCGCCGACTGCTTGATCCTTTTGCAACAGCTGAATCGTGGCCGCGTCCATTTCACGACGCTTGGCCATGACCAAGGCATCACCCACGCTGTGGACTACCGCAGTCGCATGACCGATCAGATCAAGGACCCGGCGTACACTCGGTTCTTTCAAAAGCGGCTCGTAAACATCGGCACTCACATTATCTGGAAGATAAAGGGCACGATGCTCGCCGCCAGTGGAACGGGCCATCTCGGCACAAATCGTGTTGGCCTGAATGTCGACCCGCTCGCCGATACCGCCGCGGGCGGGAACGAACATGAGCTGGCGGTTCTGCCCCAGCCTACGGCTAAGAGCGGTCGCCACATGGCCCATCGTGTTGCCGCCCATGACGGCAACGACGTTCCTGCCATCCGGCAGCAATGCGTTCAGCGTTTGATTCACCAGCGCACCCATCTCATCAAGAATCTTCGGCTGCGTATCGCAGTTACCCGATACAATCATGACGTGATCCACACCCAACACATGGGCTAATTGATTCTCCACATCATGAATGCCAACCAATTGATTCATGAAGTTCTCCAAGCCTTGAAGAACTTCTCGACCATGGGTGGTGATGACCATCCCGGCGGATGTTGAGTCGATCAGCCGCTGGCGACGGAGGAAATCTGTCTCCGTGCGCAGCACCCGCTCGCTTACATCCAATTCAGCCGCCAGTGTGCGGCGGCCGATCGGGGACGCCCAACTGATCATGCGCAGGACCTGATACCGTTGGCGAAGCACAGATAGGAAATCCGGCGCGAGCGCCTCGATCCACCCCAGTTCTTCGTGCACGATATCTGACCCCTCTCTGGGACGCATTATGTCCAAGGGTGTCACAGAGTGACCCGGTGAGGGGAAAATTTTAAGGGATCCACTCACTTCGGTTCTCCCTCTGACACTTATCAATATAGCACTCGCCGTAGGGGTTTGCAAGTTCAGCGCTTCTTCCCGCAAACCCCATTGGGCCCGGTTTTGGGCCACTTTTCAGCCCTTTTTTGCGCAAAAATATCAATAATTGTTCGGAATTTGCACATATTTTCAGCAGGTTGGACAAAAAACGCCCCAGTCGGCCGGGGCAGGCTGTCCGAAGCCACCAAAAAAACCGCCCACCGACAGCAATCGGTGGGCGGAATATTCTGAATCACTATGCGCTGTGGGGGAATCGAACCCTCATCTAAAGAACCGGAATCTTTCGTGCGATCCATTACACTAACAGCGCATCACTTGAAATATAATACCTGAAACCCCGAGGAATTACAAGGGGGTCGCAGAAGTTTTTCGCCAGAATCGACAGAACTTTGCTATGATGGAGTCAGTTACTGAATTAAGAAAGGAGCCTTCCCCAATGGATAAACACACTGCCGCCGAAGTGTTACATATCGTGAACGGCGTCTTGCTGATCACCACCGGTACGATCGCCATCGTCGCTGCCGGTCTAAGCTTGGCCGCCCCCAAGGACAAACATGAGCGTCGCCGTTGACGCCTGGATTCTTTCGTGGTAAATTAGCAGAGTAACTTGATGAGTGCTAATTGCGGGCATGTTGATGCCCTACCACAGTACCCAATTGCCTGTCACCATGCATCGCACCGCTGCTCGCCGCATTTTGGCTGAACCGGTCGCGGTGCGCTCTTTGAAGGAGGTTTTCTGAACCTATGTTAGTCCCTACAGTTATTGAACAAACTTCTCGGGGCGAGCGCGCCTATGACATTTACTCCCGGTTACTGAAGGACCGCATCATCATGCTGTCTGGCGAAGTAAATGACCAAATGGCCAACTCGATTATCGCCCAACTGCTGTTCCTGGATGCCCAGGATTCCGATAAAGATATCTACCTGTACATCAACTCTCCGGGCGGTGTCATCACGTCCGGCTTGGCAATCATGGATACCATGAATTTCGTCAAGGCTGACGTGCAGACGATTGCCATCGGGATGGCGGCTTCCATGGCCTCCATTCTGCTGACTGCCGGCACAAAGGGCAAGCGCTTTGCTCTGCCAAACGCCACCGTCTTGATTCATCAACCCTTAGGCGGTGCCCAGGGTCAGCAAACGGATATCCAGATCGCTGCTGAAGAGATCTTGAAGACCCGGAACAAGATCAACCAGATCTTGGCGGACACGACTGGCCAGCCGCTGAAGAAGATCCAAGCCGATACCGAACGGGATAACTACATGTCTGCTGAACAAGCCAAGGATTACGGTTTGATCGACCAGATCATGGACCGGACGCAACCGGCAGCAAAGAAGTAATTTAATCTTGGGCTTCGGCCCGACTAAAAAATAATAGCGGCGGCACATGCCAGATTCTGGTATGTGCCGCCGCTATTTTTGTTGGCGCTAGTTGCTCATCGTCGGCAGATCTTCAAAATTGCCGTCAGGAATCGCCGCCAAATGATCCCGGACAGAGGACACTGCATCCCGGACATGATTGTATTGGTCTGGGGTCAGCCCGATCCACTCCATGCACGTACCGACGCGCTCGTCGACTTTATCCTGCATGTCGCGGCCATAGGCGGTCAGCTGGACGTCCAAGCGCCGTTCGTCCCGCTTAGAGCGCTGCCGGCTTAACCAGCCGTCCTTTTCTAACCGCTTCAAGAGCGGCGTCAGGGTGCCGCTATCCAGCCCAACTCGTTCGCCCAGAGCCTTCACTGACAGCGTGCCATACTGCCACAAGGCGAGCAGCACGATGTATTGGGAATAGGTGAGGTGGAATGGCGCCAGTGCCTTCGCATAGAAGCGATTGAATACTTTATGTGCCTGATAAATGGAAAAACAGAGTTGTTCATCCAGAATAATAGGGGTTGCCATAGGCTTATGCTTCCTTTCTGTTACTGTAATTGCCTTGCCGCAAGGTATCCGCGAAGGCATTGATTTTGCGCAGCCGGTGATTGACCCCGGATTTCGACACCGGGCCGCCGGGGAGCAATTCACCAAGCTCTTTCAACGACACCTCAGGATGAGCCAGCCGGATGGTCGCAATTTCTCGGAGCGATGGGGATAACGCGCTCAGGCCGACTGTTGCTTGAATCAATTCAATGTTCTCGATCTGGCGGGCGGCAGCGTTCACCGTCTTGTTCATATTTGCGGTCTCGCAATTGACCAGCCGATTAACTGAATTGCGCATGTCCCGGACGATGCGGACATCCTCGAATTGCAGCATCGCATTGGTCGCACCGATCAATTGGAGAAAATCGGCGACTTGTTCCGCCTCTTTGAGGTAGACAATATAGCCGCTGCGCCGGGCTGTTTCCTTGGCATTCAAGTGAAACGACCGCAGGGCTGCCAACAGATCCCGGGAATGATCGGCATATGTGGAGTAAATCTCTAAGTGATAGCGGCTGGTTTCAGGATCATTCACCGACCCGCCGGCAAGGAAGGCCCCCCGCAAGTAGGAGCGCAGCAACGGTTCTTTGCTGCTGATATCCGACGAGATCCGGTGACTGATATGCAGGGCATCATCTTGCAGGATCGACAGGTCGGTGAGCACCCGATGGCTGCCCCCCTGCAGGCGCACCGCGTAATTATAATTCTTGCGTAAATTCATTTTCCGACTGACCAGCAGCTCCGCCTCAACGGCATACACCTGCTTCAGTAAGGCATAAATACGCCGGGCAATGGCTGGATTCTCTGTCGCCACGGAAAGGACAAATTGATGATCCACTAACCGCAGTGTACCGTTCATCCGAATCAAAGCAGCCAGCTCAGCCCGGGCGTGCTGCCGATGGACCGGCAATAGCGTTAATTCCTTTTTCACCTGACTGGCGAAAGACGCCATTGACTCACCCCCTGCCCTTTCTGCCGCGCTTATCCAGTTTGGCTTGGAACGCCAGATTCAGCAACTCCTTGGCCACCTTGCGGCCGTTATGGAAAACACCGCGATCGTGCAGGTCCAAGAAATTGTCGGAGATCACATTGCAGCCAAAGGCCCGTAAGCCATCGAAGTCATGGCGCACTTGGTATAAGTATTCATCATACTTTTGGCGGTCCATGTAGTTCTCCGGGACCGGCGCCGTATTGACCAGGACAGTATCGATGTAGTTGCCGCCGAGATGGCGGTTCAATACCGCCACATGGTCGGCGTCAGAAAAGTTCTCGGTCTCACCCTTCTGAGTCATGATATTGCAAATATAGGTAATGTTGGCCGCGGTATGGCGCAGTGCGTGATGCACATTGTCGATCATCAGATTCGGCAGAATACTGGTGAACAGCGAGCCCGGACCCAGCACCACGACTTGGGCGTCCATGATCGCGTCAATCACCTGATCGGCCGCTTCCGGCGGTTCAGCGGGGTTGTCCTTCTGGGTTACCCACACGCGCTGGATGCGTTTGCCGGCACCGGAGATCTCAGTCTCCCCCTGGCGGGTGGAGCCGTCGGTGAACTCAGCGTTCAGAGTCAGCGGGACATCCGCCACGGGATAGACGTGCCCGTCCACTTTCATCATCGCCGACAATTCCTGAACAGCAGTGAAAATATCGCCATCCATTTCCGCCAGCGCCGTAATGATCAGATTGCCAATGGCATGACCAGAGAGAAAGGCGTCGGAACTGTTAAAGCGGTATTGGAAAATCCGCAACTCTGAATCGGATAATTCCGATAATGCTACCAGGACGTTGCGGATATCACCCGGCGGCACAACATTGATGTAGTTGCGCAAAACGCCGGAGGAGCCGCCATCATCGGCCACAGTCACGACCGCAGTGATGTCAGCGTTCTCCTGGCGCAGGCTGGATAAAATAACTGGCAGGCCGGTGCCGCCGCCAATAACGACGACTTTGGGTCGGCGGCCGCGGATGACGCGAATAATGCGGTTGTCTCCATTCATGAGCGGTTCACCGTCTCCTTTCGCCGATGCATATCCCGATGAGTCACATCCACGGAATACTTCTTGCCTAAGTCCTGAGCCAGCCGCTGGGCAATCGCCACACTGCGATGCTGACCGCCAGTACAGCCGATGGCAATGGTCATACTAGTCTTGCCCTCTCGCTGGTAACCCGGCATCGTCAGCCACAACAGATCAATGAATTGCTGGTAGAATTTCTCAGTCTCCGGCTGGTTCATCACATAATCATAAACGGGCTTATCCAAACCCGTCAGCGGCTTGTACGCTGGAATGTAGTACGGATTCGGTAAAAACCGGACGTCCATGACGATATCGGCATCAATGGGAATGCCATATTTATAACCGAAGGACATCACTTCAATGTGAAAGGTTGTGTCACCGGATTCCTTGAAGTGGCCGAAAATCTCTTCCCGTAATTGCCGAGGCGACATGTTCGAGGTGTCGATCACAATTTGTGCCCGATTCTTCATCTCGGTGAGCAGCTCGCGTTCCAGTTTAATGCCCTCCAACAGCCGACCGTCCATTGCTAACGGATGGGAGCGGCGGGTCTCCTTATAGCGGGCAACCAGCTCAGAATTCGAGGCATCCAGGAAGAGGATCCGGGTGCGTACGGTATTGGCGTTGTCCAGGTCAGCCAGCATGGAAATAATCTGGTCATAGAATGCCCGGGAGCGCAGGTCGATAACCAGCGCGACCTTTTGGATCGATCCGGATTCGCGGACCAGTTCCCAGAACTTGGGTAATAGAGACGGCGGCATGTTATCAATGACGAAATAGCCTAAATCTTCGAAGGCTTGGGCGGCAATAGTTTTGCCGGCGCCGCTCATACCGGTGATAATGACCACATCTAAGGGATTATTTGAGGCCATATGCACACTCCTTTTCTTTTGCATGGACATTATAACACAGCCGGGCGTGTCCTTCATGGGGCAAATTAATTGTTGGCAATTAAAAAGAGGATTAAGGCAAGGTGATGTCCGGTGTACTGCCGTGCCAATGCTCCGCAAGCTCCGGCAAAATGGGCTGGAACGCTGTGACG
>ERZ507021.127-NODE-127-length-50497-cov-8.88874_pt1 | contig 50497 bp, 49 predicted proteins | sample MGYA00512877_ERZ507021 | MGnify/ENA metagenome assembly ERZ507021 | reverse complement strand
TACCCTAGTTGGCTGAGAGCATCTCGGACAGACCATCGTCTGGAGAACCGGCAATCATCTTATTTAGTACCATTTGGTACCTAAAAAAGGAACGGCGTAGAACATCCCTTGTTTGCGCGCTGCCTGATCCAGGTCGCCGTTGATCACAGCGGGTTCGACCACCGCTAGAGAATCGGCCTTACTAATTTCCAGAATGTGGTTCATCTTGATGGTAGAAAGGATAATACTACCGGGCAGCCCATCCGCCCCGATGACGGTACTGGTATGGGCAGATTGCGGTACGATCGGAATATGGTACTTGCGCGCCGTCGCCAAAGCGCCTTGGATATCCGCTGTATTTTGGGCTTCGACAATGGCCAAGGCTAATCCCGCGCCCTCACCGGTCATGTTCTCACTGTAAGAATACTTCTTCAGTTCGGCCGGATCCGTGACGACGGCGCCAGCACTGACTCGACTGCGCAGATCCTGCAGAATATCAGTATTTGAAAATGCGGCAAATGTTGCCATCAATGATCACTTCTTTCGTTGACTTCGAGTTTATTGTCGGCGTCGGGGGAGGAAGATACAAGAATTTTAGCTTAGCTAAGCAAAGTATAAGGGGAGTGCATCAGAGTTTTGGTATACTGCATCGTGGGAAAGCGAGTTCATTAGGCTGGCCAGAAAGGCGGGGATTTTGATGATGGTCGGACGCAAAGTAACCAATGCAGAGGTGGTGCTGCCATTCATCGAGTTGCTGATCATATTAGGAGTGCTCTTGCACGGGTGGGTGCAGACAGTCATGCCGTGGTTCGCTACGGTGATGGTCCCGCCCACTGTGATTGTGCTGCTTTGGACCTGGCTGACGGCGTGGCGGCATGATGGGCAGTGGCCATTAGTGGACCACATCATGATGTCTGTGCTGATTCTGCTTTGGCTGGCTGATTTGTACAGTCGGATGATGCTTTCAGGATTGATCTATGATCGTGTCGATGGTATCGCCATTATTGCCTTGGCACTTTATTGGATTATCCACGGCGTTGGTTCTAATTGGGCGGCGAATCATTCGCGAAAGAGCATCAAATAAAAGAATTCAAAATAAGCGTTGCATCCGCCGAGTAATTGGCCGATACAACGCTCATTGGTTATTGCGGCGGTTGTAATTGCGAAATCTGCTGGCGGTACAACGCTGTGCGGTTGAGCTGCCAGATAAACAGTGCCAGCACTGCGATAATCAGAATGCTGTTAATGCCCCAATACAGGATGGGTTCACGAAAAACGGGACAGTAGTGCAGCAGAAAGCCAAAAATGGATGCGGCGCTGCTCAAGACACACCACGAAAGCGGCACAATTCGAAGCGGACGCATTAACCACGCCATCAAGAGGAATAACAGCGGCATGAGCACAAGCAGAGCGGCAGCCACCGGCCAAGTGGACAACAAAATAGCTAAATGGGAAGGTGGTTGGTGCGTAACCAAGGCGTAGCCTACTGAAGCAAGCGGTAAAGATAGGAACAACAGAAGAAACAAGATGATTCGATGCTGGTCAAATGAGACGATCCACGGCAAGAAAGCCATGCAAATAAACATCCAGCTTCCCACCAGACTGCCCCAATCAAACTGGATGGTCGGTTGTAATATCGCCGGATAAATCGTGTAGCTCATCAACATACTGAACAAAGGAATAAAGAATACCAGCTTTTCACTAAGACTGGCCGCTGGAATGGTTTCTGAAATAGCTTTGGCAGCCGCCTGGGCGTCCTCACCGAAATACTGACGTGCCGAACGGCCATGGGCCTGGGCATCGGCCGCGTTATCGATCACATCGGCGATCGTCTCTTCTAACGCCAGATAATCTTTTTGCGGCTGGTTGCGCAGATACCCGACCAGCTCTTCGATATAGAGGTGGTTCATCCCCTTCAACTGGGTCATGCGAGCATCATTCTCTTTTTCAATTTGAGTTTTCATTTTGGGTGCCCTCCTTGGGTCAGTTGGTCCATCGCAGCAGCAAGCTGCGTCCATTGCTGGGCAAATAGTGCTGCGTCTCGCTCGCCGGTGGCTGACAGGTGATAGTATTTGCGATCCGGCCCCGTGGTGGAAGGATGCCGGACGCCAATGATTTGTTTATTGCGCTGCATTTTCAGCAGCAAAGGATAAATGGTCCCTTCAGGTATGTCACCGAATCCCAGCGTACTTAATTTCTCGTGCAGGGCGTAGCCGTAAATTTCGCCTTGTCTGATGATCAATAGGATCGCGCCTTCGAGAATCCCTTTGAGCATTTGGGAGGGAATACGTTCACCAGCCATCACGTCGCCGCCTTTCCAGTACCTTGTAAAGCAAAGTATACAAAGCCGGCGGTACCTTGTCAAACAATGTAGCCAAAAAAGCGGGGCATATTCTTTTCCCTGAACCAGTTGGATTTGCTATGCTGGAGATGTACTTGGTAATCAATATAATTTATGGAGGCGCGATTGATGAGCAAGACACAATTCCCCAAGACCCAAGCCCAGCTGAACCAGTTGGTGGCCGATTTGATGCAGCTGCAGACGAACATTCAGCAGATCCACTGGTACATGCGCGGCCGGAATTTCTTCCGCCTGCACCCGCTGATGGACGAGTACAAGGACCAGATGGCGACCATGCTGGATGAGATTGCCGAACGGCTGATTGCCTTGGGCGGTGCACCCTATGCGACGACCCACGAATTTATTGACCATACCGGGTTGCCGGATGAAAAGATCGACTGGAATCAGTACAGCCTGTCTGACCTCATGGATCGCCTGCGCAAGCAGATCGAATACTTGCGGGATCAGTTCCAAAAGGGAATCGAGATCACTGACGGCGAGAAGGACTTCCCGACTCAGGATATGTTGAATGGGTACAAGGCGGATATGGATAAGATTATTTGGATGCTGAGTGCTTATTTGGGAGAAGGTCCGTTGGCTGATTAGGAAGTGCGAGGTTAAAATGCCTAAAATCGGCATTTTGCCTTTTTGAGCATTAAATACCTGGGTACTAAACGCAAAAACGCCAATATTTGCATTTACGCTGATCAATTTTGCGTGACAAATACAAATATTGGCGGTTTTGAGATTAAGAATAGCAAACGAGGCCAGAAAAAAACGAAAACCCGCAATTGTTGGGTTTTCGTTTTTTTAAGCTAAATAACCGGTTCGGCTTGCTTAGCTTTTTCCACCGCCGCCATGGCCACAGCGTTGACCCAGTTGATCGGTTGATCAAAGTTGGGCTGGAAGAAGGTGTCGACCATGGCCAGGGTCTCAATGGTCATCTTGGTTTGAATCGCCATGGAAATCATGTTGGCCGACATGGAGACGTCGTGGGCACTGTAGAAGGCGCCGCCCAGGACTTGGTGGGTGGTCGGGTCCCAAGTCAGAGAAGCCGCCACCGGGGTGGTCGTCAGCATGAATTCAGGCCGATAGTTCTGCTCGATCGTGACGCTGTCCACAGTGATTCCTCGGGCAGCCGCACCCGCGGCGGTCAGGCCGGAGGCGGCGAGCGTCATATCGAAGAGGGCCACGGCACTGGACGCCTGCGTCCCTAAGTATCGTTCAGTGGGTGCGGCAATGTTCTTGCTGATGAGGATCCCTTGGCGCACCGCATTCGTCGCCAACGGAATGTAGTCGTCCTGCCCAGTGGGGTTGTAGTGCACGGCGGCGGAGTCGCCCGCCGCGAAGATTTCCGGTCGGCTGGATTGCATGTAGGCATCAGTGATCACCGCGCCGTTGGCCAGCATGTCGACCTGGTTTTGCAGCAGTTCAGTGCGGGGCCGGAAGCCGACAGCCAGCACGGCAATATCGGCGGTGTAGGCGGCCTGATCGGTGGTGACCGTGATCTGGTCGGCAGCAGTGGTGAAACTGGTGACCTTTTGCCCCAGGGCTAATACTGTGCCGTGTTTCGTGTACAAGGCTTCGATCCGATCGGTGATGTCCCGGTCGAAATTCTTCGCCAGGACTCGGTCGAAGGCATCCACCAGGGTGACCTTTTTCCCACTCAAAGCATACTGCTCTGCCAGCTCCGCCCCGATATATCCGGCGCCGATGACGACGACCGAATTGATCGACTGGGCGTTGTCATGGAGTTTCTTGGCGTCCGTCCAGTTCTTGCAGAGGAAGACGCGCTCGCTTTGAATGCCGGGAATCGGCGGAATCACCGGGGCAGAACCGGGAGTAAAGACCAACTTGTCGTAGTGGTCGGTTACTTGCTCGCCGGTCACCAGGTTCGTGGCGGCAATCGTTTTAGCGTCGGGGTCAATGGCGGTGACGTTATGTTCCATGCGCATGGTCGCGCCCAGCTGGGCCAAGGCGTCTGGACTGGAGTAAAACATTTTGTTCGGGTCAGATACATTGTTGCCGACCCACAGGGCGATCCCGCAGGAAAGGAAGGACAGATTGTCGTTGCGTTCATAGACGGTCACGGCGTAGTCGGGATGTTCGGTGAGAATTTGTTGGGTAGCGAAGGTGCCCGCGTGGGTGGCACCGATCACGATAATTTTCAAAATAGCAATACTCCTCTCAAAGGCCATGTGATTCGATTCACAGTTAGAATTGTACCACACGCAATTGCCCACGAAAATACCCAATTGGTAGAAATGTGTGTACCGGTACTTTCTGCTTTTATCAACAGAAATGATACAATGAGACCAATGCGAAAGGCGGTGGCGGCGATGATTTACTTAGCCCAATTTTTCTTTCCCGACGAAGACGCGGAGTGGCGGTTCTTTATTGATTTGAAAAAGAAAACCTATAACACGTATTATCCCTTCCAGGTCTTGCCGGATAAGGGCTTGACCCAAATCAATTGTGCCCCGATCACCATTCTGAATGGCGGCAATGGGTCGGGGAAGACGACCGTGCTGAATATTATTGCGGAAAAACTGGGACTGCACCGGGAAGCTCCTTACAACCGGACCAATTTCTTTGAAAATTATTTGGATCGAACCGACGCCACCACGGTGGGCACGATACCGAAGAAGAGTGCAATCATTACCAGTGATGATGTGTTTGATTACATGCTCACGATTCGCCAGGCCAATCAGGGGATCGACCGCCAGCGGGACCGCCTGGAGGATGAGTATTTAGCGACTAAACACGCCCGCTTCCAGTTCAACGGCCCCGAAGATTACGACCAATTGAAGTCCATCCTGGAGACCCGCAGCAAGACCCAGTCGCGCTACATCCGCGACCACCTGATGCGCAACTTGACGGAGGGGTCCAACGGCGAGAGCGCCATGGCCTATTTCACCGATCGAATCAAGGAGAACGCGTTGTATCTGCTGGATGAACCGGAGAATTCGCTGTCCCCGGAGAAACAGCTGGAGCTGGTCAAATTCATCACCGATTCAGCTCGGTTCTTCGGCTGCCAGTTCATCATCGCCACCCACTCGCCGTTCCTGCTGGCGCTCCCGGAGGCGAAGATCTATGACATGGATACGACGCCGGTGGCGGAGAAAAAGTGGACGGAACTGCCTGAGGTGCGGGCGTATTACGATTTCTTCCACCAGCATGCAAAGGAGTTTAAAGAAAAATGAATACTGAAGACAAAGATTGGCTGATGCGGCAGGTGCGAGCCTTCGCCACGGGGTTAGGCGCGCTGTTATCCAAGGATTCTTTGCGTGATTTTTTGGAATACAAGCACTATGACAGTGCAATCATTACGGATGATGACCTGGATGCGCTGATTGTCTATGCCCAGTTCCAACGGCTGGCAGAGGCTCGGCAATTATCAGCGGCCGATTTGGCAGCCGCCAGCGGTATTGCCGCAGATCGCCTGGCGGCGTTTACCAAGGGTACGGCCTTACCCACCACGGCGGAACAGCGGCAGATGCAGGAGTTTTTGGACCATGCGGCAGAATAGCGGAGCTATCTGCCACTATCTCCCGGCTATCTCCCGGTCGACAGGTAACTCCCGAGAAAAAGGCACAAGCCCTCTCAACAAGAGAACTTGTGCCTTTTTTGCACGCGCGCCGACCAGACGCAGATGATCACGATCGTGACTCCCGCAGAGTCACTACGAATATGTCTTGACGCTCTGTTCACGGCTGACGCGCGTAGTGAACCTTAGACCCAATTGTTGTCGATTGCATTGACGAACATCGCCGTGATGACCTTTTCCAGCTCATCATGCTTTGGTGCCGGCGTAACTTCGGTAGAGGTTGCGCGCTTCACTTGTTCCTGTCTCCGCTTCACAAGGATTCACCTCGATCCCGGTTCCAAGGCAAGTATAGCGCGCTCCTAACGCAGACGCATTAGTGACAGCACATATGAATCGCCATCGAATTATTGGGCGGCACGGTGGACAACGCTTTCTAAATCTTTTTTGTTTTCAATCAACACCTCGTCCAGCTGCTCACTGGCAAAGACGAGTTTCTTCGGCAAGTTTCGGACCGGAGTAGGCAGCGACCATTGTTTTTCATCCCAAATATGGGCGGGACTGTGTTCAGAAAACTGATACACACTGCTCGTCGGGGTGATCACCCGGCGGATCAGCGAGAACCCGCGGACCGCCGTATAGCATTGATAGTAGGCGTCCAGCCGCCAGTGATGCACAGCGGGCAAAGACAGCAGAAGAAAAATGGACCCCACGCTGTCTTCGGTTTCCATGACTGTTTGGTTGTGCAGCCACGGGGCATAAAGCACACCCGCCATGCACGGGTCATCCCACTCAGCGGCTTGAGCTGTCCAGATGGTTTCGTCCTGGCGGAACTTGGCCGTCATTTCTGCTGGCGTCAGCAGTTTAAACGCCTGATGCGGGCAATTGAGGCCATGAAATTTCCGGTACGGATCAGTGGCGTCGATCAATACCCACCGACCGGCCATCTGGGTGGCTGCACAAATGTGATCCTGCCAATCGCCGTAACAGTCCTTTTGCACCGTCGCATAGGCCGCCGGGTGCCCGGCCGCCACCAACAGGCTGACCAGCAGATTGCTGAAGTCGCCGCAGGTGCCACTATGCCAGTGCACGACATCGAGATCGCTGCGCTGGAGTGGCGCAAAGGGCGCATTGAGCCGGCTGTACTGAATCTCCTCGGTGTCAAACCAGTCCAGCGCCGCGGCCATCAGATCCATGGCGGATTGGGCGGGCCCACCAAGACTGGTTACTAACTGCTGAATTTCGGGTGCAGTGGGGTGGATATAAACATTCGCCACGGAGTCACCTGCTTTCTTTTTCTTATTTTCCTTACTTTAGCATATTGATCGGGTAGAAAAACAGTCCACCCCCCAGGCCCGGTAACAGAAAACACTGGCAGGGTGTTAGGGTGCCAAGCACGGTCTATTCGGCCTGACTATTATCAGTCTGTATAGTAATGATCAAGGCACTCAGGTATACTGATAAAAAGGGTGTGAGACTATGCGGTATGTACTAATTGTTTGTATTGTCATCGCTATTGCAGCTGGACTTATTGCCAATAGAAAGCGCCAGAAACAGTAGACCGTATATAAAATGGTCAAGCAGATGAAAGAATCCCATCAGCCGCTTGACCATTTTTGACGTACACGCAGTCTTGCAGTGCAGCGTTTACCCAATCAACGACCCAATCGCAAATCCGATCACCATCGTCAACAATCCCACGATCATGTTCCGCAAGGCACCCTTCCGCGCCGGCACCCGGCTCAAGCGGGCGCTGGTGTAGCCTGTCCCAAAGAGGCAGACCACCACAGCGGCCATCGTCACGCTGACTTTGTAAGGATTGGGGATCAGCGTGATACATAATAGCGGCAGCAGGGCACCCAGGATAAAGGCAAAGAAGTCCGCCCCGGCGGCCAGCCAAGGATTGAGCAGTTTATTCAGTTTGATCTGGAATTTCTCAGCCAGAATGGTGGCAATGTCTCCGTTATTCACGATGCTGTGGGCCATGGCCGCCGCGTTTTCAGCGGCGTATCCCTTAGCCAAATAATGCTGATACATGCCCTGGAAACTGGCGTCTTTGTCGTTTTTCAACTGGTCCTGTTCCTTCTGGCAAATCGAATCCTGGAGGTCCCGCTGGGCAGAAACGGACATGTACTCGCCGCCGCCCATGGAGAGAGCGCCGGAGATCATGGCGGAAACGCCGGCCAGCATCAGGGCGGTGGCGGACATATTCGCCCCAGCGACCCCCATGACGATGCCGGCGGTGGAAATAATACCGTCATTGGCGCCCATCACGCCGGCGCGCAGCACGTTTAATCGATTACCCAAATCCCGGCGGAAAGAGAGACGCTGGCGCCAGGGCAGACGATGTTGTTTTGGTTCGATCAAAATTGTTTCCTCGTTTTCCATACCCAAGTATTCAATTTATTTATGCGGGTATTGTTTAGGGAGAGCATACCGCATTTTCAATCTGATTGGTAGCGAAAAGCATCACAACTAACGATCGGCATTATGGACGGATCGGAAGCAGCCTTGAGCCGCATAAAGCAGAGCGGCCACGCCGACACCAGCGGCGGTGAACCAGGCGACGCCGTAGAAACCGGTAAAGTTGGCAATAAGAAAGCCGCCGATCCCGCCGCTGATGGCCTCGCCCAAGTACATCGCGGCATTCGCCAAGGCCGCGATTGTGCCCCGGGTTTCACCGGCTTGGGCCTGCAAGGTGGACATGAACAGCGGAAAAATGGCCCCGCCGATCAAGTAGATGAACGCCAGAATCAATGCCGCCACCCAGGCCGCGGGCGCCACTGGCAAGACGATGTAGCCAATGATGAAGAGCAGAAATTCCAGGGCAAATGCCCGGGGCAGCGTCAGCCAGCGCACGAAGCGGCTGCTTAACAGGCTGCCGATGAATTGGCCGATCCCGATGACCAGCATCAAACTGCCGATCAGGGAAACGGATAAGCCGTAGCTTTTGGCAAACCAGGTGCCAATGAACGCGAAGCCGCAGAAATTGGCCATCTGGAACAAGAAATAGGCAAAGAGCAGCTTGACCACCGGCCGATTGTGCCAGACTTGGCGGTACACCGCGGTTGACTCATGGTCATCCGCACTGCTCAAGCTGGGCAAATAGCGGGCGCTGAGCAGGGTCAACAGCAGGGCAATCGTGCCGACAAAGAAGAACGGGAACCGCCAGGAGACAGCGGCCAAAAAGCTGCCCAGCGGCACACCGACAATTTGCGCCACAGCTAACCCAGCAGAGACATAGCCCATCATTTTGACGACCTGATCCTTGGGGAACAGCAGCGGGATGGCGGCCCAGATTTGCGGACCGGCGCAGGCGGCGGCCAGACCGGCTAAGAAACGGGCGGCCAGCATCATGGGGTATGTATTGGCCAAGCCGCCCAGAGCGGTGGCGCCGGCGAAGATCAGCAAGCCGATGAGCAGAATGCGCCGCCGGTCATGCCGGTCTGAAATGGGGCCGACAACGATTGCCGAAAGAGTATAGCCCAGCGCGTAGGCACTGACAATAAAACCGGACAGGTGCTCAGGAATCCCGTAATACTGGGTCAGCGTCGGCAATAAGGGCGAAACCAGGAACGTATCCGTCCCAATAATAAACGTAATCAAGAAAAAGAGGAGTGAAAGTCTTTTCAGTCGCATCAGCAAAGCCGCCTAACTGTTTTATAGTTGGAAATGTTTCAAACAATCAACCAAAAGAAAAACGTGCACTGCCCGCAGGCGGCACGTTTCGCTGTTATAGACTCGCCAGTAAGCCCGGTAATACCGCATCGATTCGATCCGTATTGAGCTGGACAAACTTCTCCCGGCCCTGGGTGCGGGTCGTGACCAGGCCGATCTCTCGCAGGGTGCGCAGGTGGTAGGACATGGTCGACTTATCGATCTCGATATGCTGATTCAGTTCGCCGCAGCCCATTTCGTGGCCGACGCGGTAAAGCATGCGCACGATCGTGTAGCGCCCTGGTTCAGACAGGGCAAAGAAGATCCGGCGCTTAAATTCTTCTGTGCTGGTGGCTGCTGATTGTTTGATATCCATAAAACAGTTGTACCACCTTGACCATAGTGCTGCAACTTAAATTTGGAAGGCGCTGCGGTTTTGCAGGTAAGTAATTTCGTCAAAGGTGATCCGCTGCTGCAAGCGTTCGGCCAGTTCGGAAGTGATTTCATTCTTCGCCAACGCGTCTTGGATCAACTCGTACTCGGCGTGGAATGCTTTCAAAAACATTTGATAAATGATGTCGCCGTCCACGGCGTCGACTTGAACCCGGCGGTGACGGTCCCGGTAGAAGCGGCGGATGGTGTTTACTTCCGCGCGGTTGTCTTTGTCTTCCAGGGTCCCCAATCGTTTCATCACGGCGTCATAGCCGGCTTTTTCAATCGGCAGAATGTCTTCATTGTGGGCGGTAAACTGCTTCTTCCAGAAAATCGGCTCCAAGTTGATGGGGCTGGTCAAAAAGGCATCCTGCACCGAGCGCAGATCGCGATAAATATGGCCCATGTGCAATGTGAAACGGGTGCGCAGGAGCAGGTTCTTCCAGATCCGCTGGTCGGCGGTGAAGTCGTTCAAGTCGATGAAGTTGTTGTAGTAATGAGCTTCATCGTCCGTAATCGTCTTGGCCTGGCGCAGGGCCTCAATGGTTTTTTTCTCCGTATCAATGGTGTCCTGAAAAATAGTCTGCTGGACCCGGCGATTCGGCGCGTCATCCAGGATCCGTTCCTGGGCGAGACTGTCCAGCACAATCTGGGCTTCAGCGGGGTGTTCCGTCTCTTCCCGCATGGCCTTGATACCCTCCGCCAGCATCCGCCGAACCCACACATGCTGTTTGTTGGCGACGGGCTGTTTTTTCACGAGCAGGGGGAAGACAAGCGGCGGGACGACCAGGCTGATGATGATCACCACGGCGGCCATGAAGATCAATTCATTGCGCAGGGTGACGCCGCGAGGCATGGAAAAGGCCAAGGACAGCGTGATGGTCCCGTTGGCGCCGCCAAAGCCGATGATCAAAGCATCGCGCCAGCGGTGCTTGGTGCGGGGCACATGGACGAGATAGCGGCTCCACAGAATCCGCAGGACCAGTTTGCTCAGGTAGATGCCCAGACCAATGATGTTCAATAGCAGGAAGGTATTTCCGTACCAGGCGTCGCTGATCACGGTGGGCAAGGTCACGCCCAATAAAACAAAAACCAAGCCGGACAGGATCCCGCTGACCATTTCCCAGACGTTGGTGGAGACGATCTGCATCCGAGCGCTGGTCAAGCGCAGCCGGTCCCGTTCCACCCCATGGGCGATGCCGGCGGCGACCACGGCCAGGATACCGGAGAAGCCCAATTCCTCGGCAAAGAAATAGATCAGCAGCGGGGTGAGTAATTGCAAGGTGGTCATGATGATCGGATCGTCATCGCCCCACTTGATCAGCTGGGTGCGCAGGCTGACGATCAAGGTGCCGACGATTGCCCCGAAGAGAATGCCGCCAATGGCCACGTACAGGAATTGGCCGGTGGCTTGCAGGGGCGAAAATTGACCGGAGATAAACGCCGCCAGAGCCAGGTCAAAGGCCACGATGCCGGCGGCGTCATTGAACAGCGACTCGTTTTCCAAAATCAGCAGCTGCCCCTCACTCAACGGGTTGGTCTGACTGATGGCATTGACTGCCGATGCGTCGGTGGGGGTAACGATGGCAATCAGTGCGAAGGCTAACGCCAAGGGAATGAAGGTGACTGTACTCAGACCGAAGCCGAGCACCAAGACGGTGATCAGCACCAGGCCCACCGCCAGGGAGAAAATATTACCCAGCGTGCGGCCGATCCATAATCGGGAGGCATTCTGCCCTTCGTTAAACAGCAGCGGCGCGATGATGGCAAAGGAGAACACCGAAGGGTCCAGAGTAAAGTTGCGGAAGAAAGGGAAAATGGCTAATCCCATGCCCAAGCCGATGAGCCAGAAGGGCAGCGGGATCTTGGGCAGGTGTTTCGCTAAGACGTTGGCCACAACCACGGCAGCCAGCATCAAGACAAAAATAAAAACTTGATCCACAGCAATTCCCCCTTTTTAACTTATTATAACGTGGGCAGTTCTTTGGCGACGACGATCCGGCCGGTGTGCTGGCTGTCTAATGCTTCATGGGCGGCCACAAATCCGGCCAGAGTGAAAGGAAACACGTGATCAATCGGCACCGTCAGCTGACCTGCCGCGGCTTCTTGGACCAGCTGGGGCAGGGCCGCACTGTCGGTGTCATCCCCGGGATAAGTATGCTGGAAGGTGATGCCGGCGGGCAACCGCGGGGAGCGATGGCTGACTGAAATGATGCGGCCGCCGGGTTTGACCATGGCCACGTCCTGGTCGCCGCCGGCGCCATTCATCGCCACATTGACGACAATGTCGGCGGTGGCGGCAAGGACGGTGCTGATGTCCGCTTGATCGTAAGCGACAAAGCGATCCACGCCCAATTTTTCCACCAGCAGTTGATTCCGAGCACTGGCTACGCCGATGACGGTCGCCCCGACCTGGTTAGCCAGCTGGACGACTAGAGACCCCACGCCGCCGGAGGCCCCTTTGACAATCACTGTTTCACCGGCTCGAATGCGGCCAAAGGTATAGACAATGCGGTAGGCCGTGACTCCGGGCGTCACTAGTGCAGCCGCGGTGGTGAAACTGAGCTGTGCGGGCAGTTTGGCCGTGCTGCGTACCGATGCGGTGACTTGGGCGGCATAGCTTTGCTGGACATGGGCCACGACCCGGTCGCCGATTTGAAAGGTTGCATGATTGCTGCCGACGGCGGTCACAATGCCGGCCGCGTCCCGGCCGGGAATCGTCGGACCGCCTAAGCTGCCCTGTTCCCGGGAAAGGCGCTCCCGATTATTTAGGCCGATGGCGGCAACGTCAATCAAAACCTGATCATTGGCCGGGTGCGGAGCGACAATATCGAATTCCTGCAAGGCAGTGGGCCCGCCGCCTTGGGTAAAACCGAATGCTTTCATTAATGGTCACTCCTTTTTGGGGTCAGTTTAGCCGGAAATCCGCGGCGCAACAAGCAATATGCTTGCAGCGACCCACATGCAATGGTGTTGGCAGCAATTCAGCACTGCACAATCTGGCTGTATACAATTCGTTTTAACTAGAAGAATACCGAAGAATTTATCAAGCCCCGCGAGACCTTGCACTGATTATACTGGACCGCTTTCAGCCTGTTCAGTACGTAATTTTCATTTGTGTTTTCAGTGCATTCCCCCTATATATCGTGGTATCATAATTCATAACCACTACATGATGTGGCTGGGAACGGATCGCTGGTACGGTCGGCCAGACATGTGGTGGATTGCAAGAAGGAGTGAGCCACGATGTTAGAGGTACACACGGTTACGACCAAAATTAAGAAGCGCGACGGCCGCATCGTCAATTTTGACGCGAGTAAAATTCAAACGGCGATTACGAAGGCCGCCCAAAGCGTGGGGAAGTTGTCCCCAGCGGATACGAATGCCATCGATGACATCACCAATGATGTGACGGCAAAAATTCAGGACCGCTATACGGCTGACGTCGAAATCTCTGAGATTCAAAACATCGTGGAGCAATCCCTGATCAATGACGGCAAGTACGATTGGGCAGAAAGCTACACCCAGTACCGCCTGCAACAAGACCTGAAGCGCAAGCAGCGGCGGGACGTCAATTTTCAGATCGACCGGCTGTTAAGCAAAGACAAGACCGTCGTTAACGAGAACGCCAACAAGGACAGCCGGGTTTTTTCGACCCAGCGGGATCTGACCGCTGGGGCCGTCGCCAAGGCGATCGGTCTGAAGATGCTGCCCAAGGCGGTGGCTAACGCCCACGTCCGCGGCGACATCCACTGGCACGATTTGGATTACACGCCCTACATGGCTGAAACCAATTGCTGTTTGATTGATTTCAAATATATGCTGACCCACGGCTTCGCCATCGGCAACGCCGAAGTGGAACCGGCGCACAGTATCGGAGTGGCGGTCACCCAAATGACTCAGATCATCGCCAATGTCGCTTCATCCCAATACGGCGGCTGTTCCAGCGACCGGACCGACGAAGTGCTGGCGCCGTTTGCGGAGAAGAACTACCAGAAGCATTTGAAAGAAGCCCGCGAGCTCACCGACGATCCGGCCAAGGTAGAGGCCTTCGCTAAGGAACGGACCCGCAAGGACATCTATGATGCCTTGCAAACCTTGGAATATCAGGTCAACACCCTGTATTCAACACAGGGCCAGACGCCGTTTGTGACGGTTGGGTTTGGCCTGGGCACCAGTTGGATCGAACGGGAGATCCAGAAGGATATTTTGAAGATCCGGATCTTGGGTCTGGGCAAAGAAAAACGCACGGCCATTTTCCCGAAGCTGGTCTTCACCCTGAAGAAGGGCTTGAATCTGCACCCCGACGATCCCAACTACGACATCAAGCAGCTGGCCATTGAGTGTGCCACCAAGCGGATGTACCCGGATGTGCTGTCCTACGACATGATCAAGAAACTGACCGGTTCCTTCAAGGCACCCATGGGCTGCCGCTCCTTCCTGCAAGGCTGGACAGATCCCAAGACCGGTGAAGAAGTGAATGCCGGCCGGATGAACCTGGGGGTGATCACCGTAAACCTGCCCCGCATCGCCATGGAATCCAAGGGCAATCAAAAGAAGTTTTGGGAGATCTTCGAAGAACGGATGAACATCTGCAAACAAGGCTTGGTCTACAAAGTCCAGCGGACGAAAGAAGCGACCCCGGAGAGTGCCCCGATCCTGTACAAGTACGGCGCGTTTGGGCACCGCTTAGCGTCCACGGATACTGTCGACTCCCTGTTCCGCAACAGCCGGGCTACTGTCTCTTTGGGCTACATCGGCTTGTATGAAGTCGGCACGGTGTTCTATGGTCCCAATTGGGAACACGATCCTGAGGCTAAGGCCTTTTCGGTCAGCATCGTCAAGTCCATGGCTGACCATTGCAAAGCCTGGGAAAAAGAATACGGCTATCACTTCTCCGTTTACGGCACACCCAGTGAATCCCTGACTGATACGTTCTGCCGGGACGACCGGAAGAAGTTCGGCATCGTCAAGGACATCACGGATAAGGAATACTATACCAACTCCTTCCATTACGATGTGCGGAAGAAAGTTACGCCGTTTGAGAAGCTGGATTTTGAAAAGGACTATCCCCAGTATAGTGCCGGCGGCTTCATCCACTACTGCGAATACCCGAATTTGAAGCAGAACCCCAAGGCGCTGGAAGCCGTGTGGGATTATGCCTATGACAAGATCGGTTATTTGGGGACCAACACCCCCATTGACCAATGCTTCAAGTGCGGTTTCAAGGGAGAATTCAAGGCGACCGCCAAGGGTTACGAATGCCCGGAATGCGGCAACCATGATCCGGAAACCTGCGATGTGGTCAAGCGGCTTTGCGGCTACTTGGGCAATCCCAACAAGCGGCCGATGGTTCACGGCCGGCAGGAAGAAATCATCCACCGGGTGAAGCACATGAGCTTCAGCAATGATCAGATTGCGAATGCACGTTATTAACAAGGTCTTTGAGTGCCGCGCCAAAGCTGCGCAAGCTGCGGCAAAATTGGGCTGGAACGTGGTGACGGCGCTTGAAGCCCGCGAAAACCGCGGTCTTCAAGTCGCCTAACCACATCAGCGGCAAAGCCGCTGTGTGGTTTCCACCACTGAGCCCATTTTGCCTCCGCTTGCTACGCAATGGCGCTAGGTTGTGCCCCTGATTGACGTGATTGTTCTCAAGAGACGGTAGTAAGGAAGTTATTAATTCAATGGATCGCACAGAAATTCAAAAACACATGGCACAAGAGAGCAAACGCAAGATCGCGCGGTTGCCGAAGAATCCCAAACCGCAGGAATGGCTGGCTAAGGACTTATCCTTGGGTTATTACGCCAGTTACAAGCCCTTCGTGATGGTGGACGGGGAAGGTGTCCGATGCAGCTTGTATGTATCCGGCTGCAAGTTTGCCTGTCCCGGCTGCTACAATGCCGTCGCGCAAAACTTCCATTACGGTCAGCCCTATACGGATGCTGTTCAGGACAAGATCCTCGACGATTTGGCGCATTCCTACGTGCAGGGCTTGACCCTGCTGGGCGGCGAACCGTTTCTGAATACCCAGGTCTGCTTGAAGCTGTGCCGGGCGATTCGGGCCCGGTTCGGCCACACTAAGGATATTTGGTCTTGGACCGGGTATACGTGGGATGAGTTGCAGCAGGAATCTGATGACAAACTGGAATTGCTCAGTATGCTGGACATTCTGGTGGACGGCCGCTTCTTGGAGGCGGAGAAAGATTTAACACTGCAGTTCCGCGGGTCCAGCAACCAGCGGATCATCGATGTGCCGGCATCATTGAAGGAAGATAAAGTCGTTATCTGGTCGCGCTTGGTGAAATAGTCGCGAGTGAGGTCCGGACCACGCACTGCTGTTAGGCAATTGGCTGATGGCGGTGCGTTTTTTTGGCCCAAATAATGAGTGAAAATCATTGCTGATGAAAAATGGGGGGGTATAATGCAGTTAAATTATATATTCATTTGGAAGCTCTAATGGCACGGCTGAATCAAAGGCCAGTGAGTGGGGATGTTGGCAATGCACAGTTATGGGGATTGGACTTATATTATGCGGCTGTTTGGCAAACAGCGGCGGGCAGCTAAAATACTATTATTTCTAATCGATTGTGTTGTCGGAGCGGCCTACGCCGGGTTCGTGGTGTCTTTCCCGGCCCTCGTGGTGCATTTGATTCAACAGCCTATCCTGCCAGGGCTGAGTACGGTACTGGTTATTCTGGCGATTGCGCTGGTCGGCTACGGGCTCAATATCCTCGATACCCATCTGCAAGACGGGTTGACCCAGTTCACGTTTGATTTTCGCTTCGACTATATTCCGGTATTCTCGGGCTTGATCTTTAATTGGCGCCAAGCGGATATTGATTCGGTCCAAGGCAAAGCTGTTATCGATCAAGCCTATGAAGCAATTTATAACGGCGGCAACGATGGAATCGGGGCCGTTGTGGACAATACCCTGCAGGCCGTCCGCACAAGCATTCAGGTGATCATTGTCGCTTTGGTGTTAGGCTACTTTAACCCCTGGCTGATCCTGATTGTGGCGGCAATCAACTTGGTGGAATACGCGTTGCAGCGGATCGCTAATGCCTGGTTTGCCAAGCATAAACAGGAAGAAAACCAGATCGCCAGTTACCAGAGCTATTTCACCCGCATGTTAATGAAACGCAGCAGTGGGAAAGACATTCGGCTGTTCAACCTATTTCCGCTGCTGCACCAGCACTTCACAGTATTGGCTGACGGCATTGTTGCCTGGCAGCAGCGCTATACCCGGGTCACCACGCTGGTCGGCGGCTTGCAGGTCGCGGTGAATGCTCTGGGTATTCTCGGCACGCTGTTGTTTCTGATCCAATCCCAGACGGTCAGTATTGAAAACATCATTGTCTTCATCACCGCCATGCAAGTGCTGAATGCCCGGTTCACGACCATTCGTCAGGCGTTGTCCGAAGTGGGCCGTAATCTGTCGTATGCGGCGAATTTCCGGGCTTTCTTGGGGTATGCCCAGCCCCTTGAACCAACTCCGAACTTGCCGGCAATTGACCAGATCCAGTCCGTCCGCTTGCAGGATGTCTCCTTTGCGGTGGGCTCGGCCACTCTGCTGCATCATGTATCGTTGGCGCTGGCTGCTGGCCAGTCCCTCGCCATTGTGGGAGAGAATGGTGCCGGCAAGACGACGCTGATCAAACTGATCTGCGGTCTGTATCCGCCGACTGCCGGGACCATCACCATTAACGGCCAACCGCGCACCGCTTGGTCGACCGCATCGCTGCGGGACCGGATCGCGGTGGAATTTCAGGATGATATCCTGCTGCATTTTACGATTGCTGAGAATATTGCCTTGGTGGTACCTGAAAAAATTGATTACGACCGGGTGGATCGCATGCTTCAGGAAGTGGGTATGCTCGATTTTGTTCAGCATTTATCCCATGGTGTGCGCACGATGATTGGCAATGAACTAGATCCCGATGGCATTTCTTTGTCAGGCGGGCAGAAGGAAGAGCTGCTCTTTGCCCGGGTATTGTACAAAGACGCCGACTTGAATATTCTGGATGAGCCCACGGCGGCCCTGGACCCGCTGGCTGAAAAGCAGTTCTACGCCTTGGCCAGTGCGAAGCTCAAGGACAAGATGGTCATTTTCATTTCGCACCGATTGGGTTCCTTGACGGTGCAAAGTCAAATCATGGTGATGAAGGATGGCCGGATCATCGGTCTGGGTTCCCATGCCGAGCTGCTGGCCAGCTGTACGTATTATCGGCAATTGTGGGAAGCTCAAAAGACGCTGTACGCGGCGGGTGATCAAAATGAAGAAAATTAACGCAGCAGTTCGCGAATTGGGCAGCACGCTGCACCTGATGAATAGTCTGGACAAGAAGCTCGTCTACTTGATGCTCGCCACGAGTTTGCTCAACGCCATGAATCCATACGTGCTGATCATTGGCAACACGCAACTGTTGAACGCGATGGTGGCCCGCCGCTTTAATACGGCGATCCGCACCGCCGTGGTGACCTATCTGTTAGTGATCGTGGTTGGGTTAGCTGCCCTATTTATCCGTCAGACCATGCTGGTCAGTGCTGCCCGGGCCAACGAAGTATTAAAGATACGGATCCATGAAGCCTGGGAGCAGGTGGACTTTGCGACACTGGAATCTAAGGAATACTTCAGCACGATGAACAAGAGCGAGTCCTCCTTCCGCTATTCCGGCGGCGTGCGGGCGTTTTTTGCCCAGCTGCAGCAGTCCTTAGAAAATGTGCTGGAGATTATCACTGGTATTTCGCTGCTGGCCTGGATGGTTGTCTATCGCATTACGGAACAGCGGACTATCCTCTATGCCACGATTGTCGTCGTGGTCGGGCTGATTTTGCTGGAAGCCGGCCTTGGGTGGGCATATCAGCATTTGACCAAACAGAACATTCATATTTTTGCGGCCCTGATGGTTTTGGAGAAAAAGATGAACTATTTTCTGCTGGAAATCGTCAATACTTACAGCAATATCAAATCCATTAAGCTCTGGGGCATGGGTGATCTGATCCAAACCCGGTACAAAGCCGTGTGGCGAGAGGAAAAGAAGCAGAATAAGACACTGGTACACATTGAGTACAATTCCCAGATCGTGGCCCAGCTGATTTCCAGTGTCGCTATTGTTGCCATCTTTACCCTGGTCGTGTACAAGATGTATTTGCACCTGCTGCCGATCGGTAATATCAACACCCTGTTTGCTGGTGTTGTCCAAATTGCGTCGTCAGTATCGCTGCTTGTTGCCGCGTGGCAGCACCTGCAACGGTTCCAGAATCAGATTCAATATGTCCAGCAGGTATTTGCCATTTCTCAGCCGCCTCGACAGACCGCTGCTAGCCAGCCGCTGCCCGCGGCTTCAACGCCATTGGTGCTGCAGTTTGACCACGTCAGCTTCAGCTATCCTAACCGGGGCGAAGTACTTCATGACGTGTCGTTTACGTTACCCTTTAAGGGTGTCACGGCCCTGGTGGGTGAAAACGGCAGCGGCAAGACGACGCTGGTGAAATTGATGCTGCGCTTGTATACCCCGACCAAAGGAACGATTCGGTTGAATGGGACCAATATTCAGCATATTCCGCTGGCTGAGTATACCCGGTTGTTCAGCGCAGTATTCCAGGATTACGAAGTATTCGACATTCCCATTGATCAAAATATTGCCAGCAGTACGACAATCGATCAGGCCAAACTGGCGGCCATTATTCAGGAATGGGGGCTGACTGACTGGATCGCCCATTTGCCTCAGGGCGCGCAAACCCCGATTGGCGGGTTCAGTGGGGAGAACTTCCAACCCAGCGGCGGGCAGCAGCAGCAAATTGCCATCGCCCGCGCGGCCTATCGCGACAGTCGGTTCCAAATTCTAGATGAACCCACGGCCAGTTTGGACCCGATCCATGAACTGGCGGTTTTCTCCAAGATAAAGCGGCTGTCGGCGCACAAGCCGTCACTGTTTATTACCCACCGGATCGGCGCGACGACCCTGGCGGATCAGGTTATTATGCTGCAAGCCGGCCGGATCGTAGCGATGGGCGCGGCGGATGATCTGGCCAAGCAGTCGGCTTATTTTCAACAGTTATGGGAAAGTCAGGCGGCGATGTATAACGCATAGCGGCTGGCTGGCCCGCCCAGATAATTGATATAATCAATTAGATGGGAGATGGGCAGCAATGAGCAAGCCGCGGATATTGGTGGTTGAGGATAACCAGAGTTTGGATGACCTGCTGGTGGAAACTCTGCAGGATGAGTTTGCGGTGACTTATGTGCAGGACGGGGCGACGGGGATTTCCCGGATATTAGCCGACCCGCCGGATTTGGTGATTCTGGATTTGATGCTGCCGATCGTGAATGGCGAGAGCGTCTTGAAGACGGTGCGCAAGACCAGTCAAGTGCCAATTTTGGTGCTCACGGCAGTGCAGGACAAGGGCAAGGTCGTGGCCTTGCTGGAAGCCGGGGCAAACGATTATTTGACCAAGCCGTTTGATCTGGACGAGTTAGCCGCCCGAATTCGGGTTCAGCTGCGCAGCCAAACGGCAGCCGGCACCGCTGATCAGCACGCTGCGTTAACGGTGGGCAACATCACCTTGAATGCGGCCGCCTTCACCGTTCAGGTCGGGGACCAGTCTTTTCCCTTGGCTAAAAAGGAATATGCCATCCTGCAGCTGCTTATGGGCCATCCCCACCAGGTCTTCCCCAAAGCCGATCTGTATACTGCGGTCTGGCACGAACCGTACATCGGCGGCGAAAATACACTGGCCGTCCATTTGAGCAATTTGCGCAAGAAAATCAATCAGCCGGATGGCCCCCAGTATATTCAGTCTTTATGGGGCCTGGGGGTCCGCTTTGCGCCGACTGGGGAGGCGGGCCAATGACAATTTTCTTGGCGGTGCTCAGTATCGGCTTAGCCATTTGGGTCCTGGTCCTGCTGCTTGATACACGCCGGATTCGCCGGGAATTAGTGCACATTAATCAAACGGATACGAATGCCAAAGTAACCGCTACTCTGGCGGTGCACCGACCGCTGGTCCAGGAGATCAATATGACCTTGGATACGACCCGGCAATTGCTCCGGACCCGCCAGCAGGAAGACGCCCGGGTGCGCGCGCTGATGACTAATTTGGTGCACGATATCAAAACGCCGCTGGCGATCGCGGCGGGGTATAACCAGCTGGTACAAAAAAATGCGGCGGCCGCCGATCAGACGCGGACGCAAAAAGTGGCCGACAGCCTGGCGACTGTCAGTCACTATGTGGATACCTTGATGAATTTCAGCTTGCTGCAGGAAACGACCCAAGGGCTGACGCTGCAGCCGGTGAATGTCACAGACCTATTGGGCCGGCTGCTGCTGACCTACTATGATACGTTCACCGCCAAGCAGCTGATGCCGGACATTCAATTAGCGCCGGCGCTGACCATGCGGACGGATGAACGGCTGCTCAGCCGAGTGTTTCAAAATTTGATCGGCAATATCTTAGCCTATGGGGTTGGTCAGCCAACCATCACGGGAGAGCGGGCCGCGACCGGGACGATTCAGTTCACTTTTGCTAACGCCGTGGCCCAACCGATTCCTGACGTTCAAGCGCTGCTGCAGCGCTTCGCGACGGCCCAGCAAACGGCGCACAGCAGCGGGCTGGGGCTGAATATCATGCAAACCCTGGTCCAGCGGTTGGGCGGCACTGCTTCGGTGGCCCAATCGACGAGCCGGCGGTTTGTGGTGCAACTCACTTTTCCTGCCGAGCTGGCGGTTAAAGTTCCTGGTTCTTCAAAATCAGCGCGCTCGCCAGCCAAGCAATAATGGTGGTGAGGACAGAAACCAGAATAAAGCGGCCCAGCGTCTGATTGCTGAGAATACCAGCAGTCAGGTTTTGACTGGTGGAGAGGAAATCAATGTACTTCAGCCAAGACCAGTGAACGAAAGTGTTTAATCCCGGTACAAACAGCGGGAAAACCACGATAAAGACGGCGGCAATCACCGTACTGTGAAACAGAACCAGCAGTACTGTCGCTAAGGCATACACGGCGGCGATCCCCACCAGCTGGGAGCCGGTGTACAGCAGGATCCGGCTGATTATTTTACCCAGTGCGGCCCCCATTGGCCGGCCAGCAATGGCGGAGGTCAAAACACCGCTGAAGAAGAACAGGGCGATGAGCACGCCAACAGTCAGCAGCAGCGTGAGGTTCTTACTGATGATAAATTGCCACCGGCCAATACCGGCCGTCAGGGTATTTTTGTACGTTTGCTGACTGAATTCATAACCGATCAGAATGACGAAGAGGCCGATAAAAACGTAGGGCAGATATGTTGTACTAAAGGACAGATACCGGGCCGTATTATAGACGGTCCAATTCGGGGCAGCCATGTTTTCTAAGGCTGAGGTGCCCATGGTGATCCCGCCGATCGCCTTGTTGGCGGCTGAAACCACTGCCGCGATCAGGGTGACCGTGAGGGTCAGCCAGAAGCCAGTGGTATGAAACAAGCGATAGAGATCACTCTTGAAAATGCGCATCATGAGGCCGCACCGCCTTTCTGATCATCTTTCTGCAACAGCGTGGTGAAATAAGTTTCCAACGAACCAGATTGCGTTTGAATGTCATCTACCCGCACCCCGGCATGGTTCAATTGGTAGTTGATTTCACCGGTATCCAGGGTGTTGTTATAGATGATGATCTGGTGATTATTCATCACGTTGAAGGGCTTGATATGCTGGGCGTCCAGTACCTCAGAAGCGGCGTTGACGTCGGCTACGTGGAGAATAATGCCGGATTGATTGGCCGCGTCCAGAGCGGGCTTAGTGATTTCCTGAATCAAGCGGCCGCGGTGGATGAAGCCGAAGCGGGTGCAAACTTGGTACAGTTCCGTGAGAATATGGCTGGAAATGAGGATCGTGGTTTGCTGTTCGGTGTTCAAACGATGCAGCAAATCCCGAATCTCGATGATGCCCATGGGGTCTAGGCCGTTGATCGGTTCGTCCAGAATTAAAAAGTCAGGCTGGGCGAGCAGGGCGATGGCGAGCCCTAAGCGTTGCCGCTGGCCCAAGGATAGGCGGTTCGCCTTGGTTTTGGTTTTTTCAGTGAGACCGACAAATTGAATCGTGGCCAAAACATCCTGGCGGTTGGCCACACCCTTTTGCTTGGCACTGACCATCAGGTTTTGGTAGACGGTTAGATGCGGGTAGAGGGCGGGACTTTCGATAATCGTGCCGATGCGCTGCAGCGCTTGATTGTAGCCGGCTTGGTTGCGGCTTGCGCCCAGCAGCATGATCTGGCCGCTGCGCAGCGGTGACAGGCCGGTGATCAGACGCATCAAGGTACTTTTACCGGCGCCGTTTTCGCCGATCAGGCCGTAGATATCCCCCTGTTGAATGGTCATATTGATGTTGCTCAGGACAGTTTGCCGTCCGAATTTTTTTGTAACGTCGCTGAGTTGTAAGGCTGTGGTGGGCATTACCGATCAGCTCCTTTCTTAACTGTCTCCAGCATACCGGGGGACTGTTAAGCGGGGCGTTAACTGGATATTAATTAATCATTAACTCGGGTCATCAAGAGTACAATAGGTTAAAAAATGAACCCAGCTGATGGTCTGCCGTTGTGGAAACAGATCTGACCACCTGGGCGGATTCGTAAGCGGGAGAAGCAATATCATGTCGTCTACCGGAAACCGAGCGGCGAGCAGTTGGCGCTGATTACTCAATTGGTGGAAGCAGGTGAAATTCGACCAGTGATTGATGAGATTGTGCCGTTTGCGGATTTTCAACAAGCGATGGATCACTCCGAGGCGGGGCATGCTCGGGGAAAGATTGTTGTGAAAATGCAGTAAATTGCTTAAAGCTTGCATCATCTTGGGTATGGATACAAACTATAGGAGACGCGGTGCGAGTCGGGTGATCAATGGTCAAGAGGGTGAGACGATGCTGCTAGAGCCAATTTCTGCTGGACTAATTGTGTTGTTATTTCTGATGGGTAATAAGCACAGTATCAAAATGGTCATCTTACGAATTGCGGTATTCATTGTTGCCATGGCAATTTGCGGGTACCAACTGTTCCGGCTGATGCCGGTTGGCAATGCCCAGGTGATGGTTATTACTGGGACACTGCTGGCCATTTTAATCGTTCCCATTGTGCTGATTAACAGGGAAGCCAAAATTCGTCAACGACTAAACAAATAATAAACCAAACAAACTGGTGCGGCTGGATTAAACATCAATCTAGCCGCACCAGTTTGTTTGGTCCTGTACGCTAAATGCCCTTGGTACTTAGCTGTTCATACACCATAATTGGCGAAAAGCTGTCGTTGCTGTTTAGGGAGTTTGGGGTTCGAGTGACAAACCATAGACGAGGAGGGTCACGGTCCCTAAGATAATGAAGAAGGATAAAGACAGGTTGATCAACCAAATCATAGCAGCGTGATCCCAGGCCAAGGTCATGGCCAGCAGGGGAATCAATACAATGCATGCCAAAATAATTCGGCTAATGTTCTGTCCGGTGACGTGCCGAAGTAATGTGGATAGATGAAAGCTGGTCTGCACCCCGATGGTGATCAACAACAAATATGCAAAATTCAAACCCCATCGTAAGAAAGGCCGATCGGGTATGAAACCAAGGGCAACAAGATCGACGAGAAAGCAGCTCGCGTTTTGGGCGAACGTATAGTGTTTACGCATACGGTATCCCTCCAAAGTGAGTGACAACGATTTAGGCGAGCTAAATATAGCACAGGAGAGAATGGTTTCTCAACGAATGTGAACTAATATGTTGGGTCAAGATGATGATATGGTAATTTTGAAGAATGAGCGTTTTTGATTGGCATTATTATTGACCACGGATCAAAGTGCATAGGATAATCTGAATACAGAATCCAGAAAGAGGGAACGACCAATGGCCCATATGACTTCAGTTCATTTCGACGACAGGACCGATGCTTTGCTTGATGCATTTACTCAATCCCATGGTGTCAGCCGCTCTACGTTTATTCAGGAGGCAGTGGCTGAAAAACTGGGGGAGTGGGTCGATACGCAGGCCGCCGATGAAGCATACCAGAAGTGGCAAGCGGATAATTATCAAACCAAGTCCTTGACTCAGATTGCTAAGGACTTGGGGCTTGACGCTGATTAGCAAAGGGACTGGGCCAAAACTCCTTCTGATACGCATTGGCACTAGTCACGTGTGAAATTGGAATTTTGTCTCAGTCCCTTTAATGTACCAGTGTGTTGCCTATCTTATTCCGATGAATACCATAAACAAGGGCAGTGATCACGCCCAAAATAATAAACAGCGCCATCAACAGATTAGCAATCCACCAAAATATGGAATTGCGCCAATCTAACGTGATCGATAACAACGGAATCAGGACGATGAGGGCCAAAACAATTCGACTAATATTGGCTTTATTGATGTGCCGAAAAATAGCGCGAAAGTTGGGGATGGCCAGAATGCCAACGGAAAGCAACAGGATATAGGCCAAACTGAAGCCGATTCGCCAAAACGGCGTCGCCGGTAAAATACCAATTGCAATAATGTCGACAAAGAGGCAGCTGATAACTTGGGTTGGTGTATAGCGGTTGGTCATGGTGGGTCCCTCCAATTTAAGGCTGATTGACTAGTTGGCCAACCAAGCCGGAATCATACGCTCGTAGTCATCAATCAGTTGTTCCTGCTCCACAAATTTTCCCTGCAAGTGAATCGTAGCCAACTCCTGCTGATAAATCGGATGCTGAATGGTCAGCGACCGGGTGCGGTGGGTATCCGGTTTGCCGTACAGCGTGACCCAGCGGGCGACAACCACCGGCGGTTGGAGGGCAGTGACGGTCTCAATGGGCGTTTGCTGCAATTGGGTGTAGAAATGGTCTGCCATTTGAATGCCGCGGCTGTCGAGGTCGCCGATGTAGGCAAACTGGACGCCCCGCTTTTCTAGCCGCTGTAAAAGCTGCACATAGGCGGGGTTGAAGTCGTTGCCGGATTGGACGATCAGCGGCCAATCCGGGTGGTGCTGATGGAGCAGAGCGAAGACGCCGTTGTTTTCGATCACCACGGCCTTGGCCGCGGCCAAGGGAAAGGCCAGCATGGCCTGGATCTGCCAGGGGTTCAGGGTGATCGGCTGGGGCAGCTCGGTTTGGAATATATTGGCACTGGTGAAGGCCATGCCGATGAGTTTCGCGGTCAGTTCGTTAATTTGCTTAGCTGCGAAACAGTGGGTGAGCACCCAGCGGTAATAGTCGAACAGCCCGGGATTTTCTTTTGCGTCGTTGAGGCTATGGGCCGTCAAGCCCAGAGCGACGGCCTGCTGGGCTTTGGGCGGCAGCGTTTTGCCAGCAGCAATTTGGTCAAAGAGCGTATCCAGCGTGGCGGCGGCTGCCGGAGCCGGCCGGCCAGTGACCCGAGTGTAGGCTTCTTGGTAACGGCTCATTGGCGCGGCTCCTGGCGCCAGATCAGGGCTGGCACGACACGATTTTTATGGAATTGGCCGTCGTCTTGCTGGCTCGGCGCCAGGACGGTATAGGCGATATTGTCAACGCCATCGGCCAGCACTTTGTTCTGCGCGCCATTGGGCATGGTGGCGATGAAACAGAAGCCGAAACGGGCAATGGTATTAACGAAAGACTTGGCCGTTTCAGGGTCGAGCTTGTCCGCAAATTCATCGAACATGACCAGATAGGGGGCGTCGTCCTGCTGGGCTTGGCGCAGGACCATTTTGGGCACCAGCAGCAAGGGCAGCACCATCGCCTGGGCTTTTTCTGCGCCAGAACCGCCGGATTGGACGAATTTATCATCCACGACTTCGTAATCATCCGGAGCGCTTTGGCGGCGGTGGATCTCGACGTTGAAGTTGGACCACTGGCGGGTATCGAGCAGGTCCCGGGCGGCGGCCTGGAAGGCGGCTTCGTCGTCGGAGACAGCGGCGTCGTTGGCCAATTTCTCTAACCGTTTCTGAATTTCGGCCAGCAGATGGGGCCGCTCGTCCTGCTGGGGATTGCGGGCTTCGGCGATAACAGCCGGGGTGACAGTGTCCGGCGTGAGGGTGATACGCAGGCGGATACTGTTATTTTTCCCAGCTCCTTGGGTGAGCATTGCGTTGTAATCGGCGATGGCTTGGTACTGGGCGGTGATTCGTTGAACAGCTGCGCCCAGGTAGGCGGTTTGGGCAAAGTCGTTGCCTTCTTTGCGCTGGGCCAGGGATTTCTCCACACCGGCCCGGTCTGTGGCCAGGATGGCCAGAGCCGCGTTGATGTCAAAGGCGACCACCGTCAAGCCGTTGTCTTCCGTTGACCGCTGCTGGCGCATGGCGCTGGCAATGTCGGGATGATTGCGTTCCTCAAATAACACGTCTAGAGCGTTGCGGTCAATGCCGTTGCGGTCGTTGCGGTGGATGAGCTTGCTGATTTGGCTGGTGACTTGGGCGTAGCTGTTGGTACGAACAGGAACCCGGTTTTCAGTGACAAAGGCGATGGTGTCCTCAATCGTCTTCAGGGTCACCCCCTCTGGTGCATAGGGGGCCAATGTGTGCAGGGAGGGGATGATCCGCTCCGCCAAGCGATGCAGCTCCGCCGCCTGTTCCTGCGCAGCAGCTGCCGCGGATTGGGCGTGGCCTTCGGCGATACTCTTTTGACGCGTGGCGTTATGTTCTGCGTCAGTCAGCTTGCGGTGGGCCTGTTCGGCGGTGGCCAGCTTTTTATCCAGCTCGGCGTCCACGATCAGCCGGTCCAAGTTGGCCTGGGCCTCAGTGATCGTTTGAACTACCGCGGCTTCGTCGAAATTCGGGTCTAAGGTCTGCTGGACGGTTTGGATCTCCTGGGCCTTGCTCTGGGCGTGGTCGGTCAGGGTGGCTTGCTGGCGGGTCAGTTTTGCAAATTGGTCGGCTAGGCCAGCCAGGGCCTTTTGCGCTGTGGTCAGCTGGTCAACTAAGGCCGGATGAGTCAGAATTACTTTCAAATCGGGATGGGCGGCCAGGAGCTGCTGCTGTTGATCCTTCAGCGCTTGAAATTGGTCGCTCATCTGAGCGGCCCCGCGTTCATGGATGGCTTCGTTGTCCTGGTGCAGGGCGGTGCGGGGGCGGCTGGTCAGCGGGCCGGTCACGTGGCGATCAATACTGGTACCCATGGCGTCTTGCATAGTGTGGACAATGGCGACGTCCTGATTCAGGTGCGCCATGGTCTCAGTCAGGTGCTGGTACTGATTGCGCTGGGTTTTCAGATGCCGCAAATACGCCGCCATGTGCTGGACGACGGCGGCCAATTCAGTTTGGGCGATGGCCTTGGCCAGCTCTTGCAACTGGGCGGCGTGGGTACTGATCGTGGTTTGCAGCGGACTGAGCTGTTCTTTTTGCAGTGCCGCCTGGTTCGCTTGAACGGCGGCCAGTTGGGCTTGGATATCGGCTTGCTGCGTGTGCAAAGTGGCTAACTGGTCCAGCCGAGCGCGGTAGTCTTTGAGCCGCTTTTTCTCCAGCGTGATCTGGTCAGCATATTGGTGGCGGCGTTCGATGATCGTCTTTTGCTCCGCTTGGGCGTCCCGTAATTTGGCCAGTTCCTGCTCACTGGCAGCCAGGTTTTCTGCCAGCAGCTGCAACTGGTCCGTGTACTGGCGCGCCTGAATTTCGGCTTGGGCGCGCTTCTCTTTCTCTTTTTCATAGTCGCTATGGGCTTCGCTGTAGCGAGACAGGATGAGTTCTTGCAAATGGTTCAGGTTGCCCCAAAAGATAGTTTCCTTCATCCGGGTCAGGCGGGTTTGGCCGGTTTTGATCCGGTCCAGCAAACCATTATACTGATTGACCTCCCGCTGGCTGTTGGCCACGGACTGGATTACCTGGTCGTCAATCCCCTCCTGGGCATTTTTCAGCGCATTGCGAATGGGCGAAAACTTGGCGTTACCGGACGTTAAGATGGGCGAGGCCAATAACCGATAGACGTTGGCCAGTTTGCCCAAGGTTTCGCCGCTGGCGAAGCCGTAAATATGGACAGCAATGTATTCACGATAATCCAACGCGGTGTCGAAAAGATGGAAAGTATCGCCCAGCGCAGCGTTGGCTTGAATAAAATCAGTCTTACTCAGACACTGACCAGCAGCATCGGTGGTGGTTAGCGGCACCGGGGCAGCCGGATCATCGCTGACGACGGCGAACCACCAGGTGGGTTGACGAGTATCGCCGTCTGCCCGGTGGGCACCCAGGCCCAGAATGACCTGGCGGTGAACAGAGCGGAGCACCATATAGGTATACCCGGTCCGGACTTTCATGGCGCCGCCGCCCCAGCCCAGCAGCATGCTGGCGAAGGTGCGGGTATCCCGGGCGCTGTTGCGGGCGGTGGCGTTTTGCGAAACGTTTTCGGTGCCTTTCGCCGCATTGAACGAGGGCGTGGAAATGGCCCCATCGATCAGCATGGGAAAGAAGCAGTTGGCCAGTGTTGTTTTGCCCACTGCATTTTCCCCGATAATGGTCAGGTTGCCGTTCTCGGACGCTGGCAAGTCCAGCGTGTCGTATTTGTTGAAATGGCGTAAATGATAACTCACAGGAATCAGATGGTCTGATAGGATCATTGCCAGTCTCCTTTATCGTCTGTTCGAACGGCAAATCGCTTTACCAACGGGGTGGGACTAATAAAGCCCTGCTGGTGCTGAATCAGCGCGTTGTCGCGCAAGGCAGTGGTTACATCATATACTGAGATATCCTTATGCGGATACAACTGCTGGGCAATCTGGTGAATCCGGCCATTTAAATCAACCGCCGGAATACCCACCCCCAGTGAATTGGCCACAGCCAGCGCCGTGACATAGGGCATGGCCGCGCTTTGCTGGCGTTGGCTGTCCAAGAGCAGTGCGTAGTCGTTGCCGCACTCCAGGACGAATCGCTGCAATTCGGTCCACTGGGCGGCAATGACGTGTTTATTGGCCACTAGCACCGGCCACAGTACAGGCGCGGTATCCGGGCTCATGTAGCGGTGCAGCAGGAGTTCTCGGTTCACCTGCTGACTCTGGGTCAGCTGTGGCGGCGTCTGCTCAGCAATCAAGGCATCCACCAGACACTTGGCCACGGCCGTGAAATCCGGGCTGACGTCCCAATATTCGGTGACGAACTCGGTCTGGTCCGGCAGCGGGCCGTCGATTTGGTCCGGTGTAAGCAGGCCCAAGCGGTCCACGAACAACCGGGTGATCAGCCGGTAAATCTCTTTCTCGCCTAAGTTGATCACTTCACTGCGTACTTGGCGGACGATTTTCTCCGCCACCACCAGCCGGTCAGCCTCGGCGGTTTGCAGATTCGGCTCATTGATAATCGTTTTGAGGGTGGCCAGGAGTACATGGACGGCGTCCGGGTCCAACTGGTTGGGGCCGAGCAGAAATAATAGGTTCTCCTGATAGTTGTCCGGGCCCATCCCGACCAGATCATTGAGGTAGCTGGTGATCTTTTTCTGGACCGTTGGCCGCTTCAGCGCGTTGATGGCGTCCACGGTGGCGTGAGTCATGTCTGGGGTGACGGTGCTGGTAAAGACGCTGTGATCGAAGAGCTGGTTGATGATCAACCGTTCACTGCTTTGCAATTCGGCCATACCAGGCGGCCTCCTTTCTAACCAAAATCAATGGTAAAACCGCTGGGCAGGACGACACTGAACTGTTCGCCGGCACAGTGCAGGTGAATGGGGCCAGTGTCAGGCAGAGCGCGGGCCGCTTGCACCGGGCGACCGAAGGGGGCAAAGCTGGCATAACTCGTGTAGCCGGTGGCGGCGTAAAGCCGGACCACTTCGTCCCGGGCGGTGCTGGTGGTGAAATTCAGGTCGTGATCCACCACGGCATGGGTGGTCGATCGCATCACCAACCGTTGAAACTCGGCTAAAGCGGCTTGATCATCGGCAACAGGATACGTGTCCTGCGCGACCACCGGGTTGTCGGCCGCGGTGGCGATGGACCTGGGGCTGCTGGTGGCGGTATAGGCCACCGGGCCCATGGTGGACGCGTCCAGCAGGTCCTCCGGGTCTTCGATTTCCCGGTCGGCGGGTAAATGGCGCGGCAGGTTGGTGTAGACCTGGAGGGTTTGGTAATGGGTCAGCAGGCCGTCAATTTGGGCGGTCAGTGCTTTCACGTCGACCGTTTGGCCTTGGATGTGTTCATATTCTTCACTGAGCAATTTGATGGCACTCAGGATCGTATGGAAAACCAGATAAATGGAATCCAGACTGCTATCGATCGCGCTGGTACTGGGGTCGACACTGAGCGCCAATTTGGCCAGCTGACGCCGCACATAGTCCCGGGTACGCGTGAAGCGGGTCAGCAGTTTATCCTGGTCGCGGACGGCATTAGCGGCATCCAAATCATCGGTGCCTTGTTGGGAGCGGGCGACATCGCCAGCGAAGGCGGAATCGTGGGCGAGGGCTTGAATCCGCGCACCCTGCATCAGCATCATTTTAAAGGCCGGAATGGCTTTGCCGTTCAGCATTCCTTGCAGGTGTTTGGCCTCCGCGCTGCCATGATTGAAAGCAATATCGTTGGCCAGCTCATCAAGATCATCGTCCAGCTTATGCATGCCGTTCATCACGTCATCGTAGGCGCTGATCATGTTTTGAAAATCATTAAAAAGGGCGGTATCGCCGGTGGTGTCTGGATTCTGGCTGAGCTTGACCACCAGCGCACAGTATTCCTGAATTCGGTTGGTGTTGGCGGTAATCGTACTTTCAGCATCCAGTACCCGCTGCATCATCTTCACGTACTCAATCCCACTGCTGGTGATTCGGTAAACATAGGACGTACGCGTGGTGTACAGTCCATTTTTACTTCGGGCTCGAATCTTGCGGGCGGATGCTTCAATCAACCGTGCTTGCTGGCTAAGAACGTCCAGGACTGTTTTTAAGACATTGTCTGAAATTGGTGCTTCGTCGTTTTCCGTATCCAAATAGGATTCGTTGTAGCGGCGGGTGAGAAAGTCTAACGTAATGGGCACCCCGCTGCTGCTGCCGTCGTGGTACAGGATCGTCAGCACATTCCAGCCGGCCAGCGGGTGATTCTTATTCAACCCCAGGTTGCTGGCCAGCAGCAGATCCTTCAGTGGTTTCGACATGACGACAGCGATGATGCTCACCTTCTTTCAATAGATGCCTCCATTATACAAGAAGTGAGGCGAACAGGCTATCGCCTTAAAAACAGTTGTAATTTGTTAGGTAACGCAAGTGCGCCAGGAACTCTTAACCGGACCAAGGCACTGATCGAGGTCGGGCACCAAGTCCCCGCAATGGTTCAAGACCCTTATGACCAAGTGATTCATCTTGACACAGCGGGCAAAATCGGTGTCTCAAAAGTAATTAAACCAATTCTGGCAAACACTTAACATCAATGCTAAAAGGTGTTACATTATAGATGGAGCGAGGGAGAAGGAGTTGAGCGATCAGCCCCTTCAACCAGCGTTCTAAATCCAAAACTAAAGGAAGTTTTCTATTATGGCTACTGATATGATGACTCGTCGCAACAATGCGTTGATGAACGATACGTTCTTTGACAACTTAGCGCGTCGGTTCTTTAACCCGATCGTTGGCGATTGGGAAGAGCCCAGCATCAGCTCAACAGCCGTCAATGGACTGCTGACTGATGTTAAGGAGACTAAGGACGCTTATATCACTCGGGTTGACATCCCTGGTGTTGATAAGAATGATATTAAGCTCAATTACCACGATAATGTGCTGAGCATCAATGTGCACAAGAATGATGTTGAAGATCACGCCGACAAGAACGGCAACGTCTTGATGTCTGAACGTTCCAGCGGCACCATGAGCCGGAGCTATCAACTGCCGAATGTTGATGTTAAGAACATTAAGGCTGACTTTGAGAAGGGTGTCTTAACTGTCACTCTGCCCAAGTTGACTGAATCTAAGGAGACTGGTCGCAACATTGAGATTCAATAAAATGAATCTTCACGTTCCGGTTCAGCTGGTCGCCCATTGGATCAATTGGTGAACTTGCCACTGACGGCTATGTGCTGTGGCGGGCAGAACCCGTGGTACTTTGTAAATCGTCCGAAGCAGATCACCGGTTGATTGCGTGTGCGATCGACAACGGAATAGATTGGACAGTTTATGGATAATCGAAAAAATCGACACTGTTGACTCGCGAGAGCTGACAGTGCCGATTTTTTCGTGTATGGAATTATTTGGCTTGCTCGGCCAGGATGGTATCGATCTGGTGCAATTCGTCCGCTGTGAAGGCCAAGTGGTCCAAGGCCTGCACGTTGTCGACGACCTGACTCGGCCGGCTGGCACCGATCAGGACGCTGGCAATTTCTGGTTCCCGCAGGTTCCAGGCCAGGGCCATTTGCGCCAGGCTCTGCCCACGGTTGGCCGCGATGGCGTTCAGTTGTTTGACGGTACTCAGAGTCTTTTCCACCTGATCCTCGTGCAAGAATGGAATGGTGGACTTGGCCGCGCGGGAATCTTTGGGAATTCCGTGCAGGTAGCGATCCGTCAACAGACCTTGGGCCAAGGAGCTGAAGCTGACGGCCGCCTTGTTCTCCGCGCGCAGTACCGGGAAGAGGTCCTGCTCAATGTGCCGATCGAACATGTTGTAGCGCGGCTGATGAATGATAAACGGTGTTTTCAACTCTTTGAAGATCGCAGCGATGGCCTTCGTCTGGGCGCCGCTGTAGTTAGAAATGCCAATATACAGCGCCTTGCCCTCGCGGACTAGTTGATCCAGCGCCTCAGCGGTTTCTTCCACAGGAGTATCCGGATCCGGCCGATGCGTATAGAAAATATCGAAGTAGTCCAAGCCGGTCCGTTGCAGGCTCTGGTTGGCACTGGCGATGATGCTCTTGCGGGAGCCCCAATCGCCGTAGGGACCTGGCCACATGTAATACCCGGCCTTGCTGGCGATGACCATTTCGTCCCGGTAGGGCTTCATATCGTCAGCCATGATCCGGCCGAAGTTTTCTTCGGCGCTGCCCGGTACTGGGCCGTAATTATTGGCCAAGTCGAAATAGGTGATCCCCAGGTCGAAGGCTTGGTGCAGAATCGCTTTTTGCGTCGCCAACGGGTCCACACTGCCGAAATTGTTCCACAGCCCCAGGGCAATCGCCGAAACTTTCAAACCGCTGGCGCCCACGCGGTTGTAAACCATTGTGTCGTAGCGTTTATCATTTGCTAAGTAAACCATTGAATCCGCTCCCTTGAATTGATACACTCAGCATAACGCTTCAAGCTAACTTGAAGTCAAGGAGGAAATCATGGCCGTTTACACAATTAGTCAGGTCGCCGAAAAATACCACATGCGGCCGTCCACACTGCGCTATTACGAAGACTTGGGCTTGCTCTACAATGTGCCCCGCCAGGGCGGGCATCGGGTATACACGGATGACTTGTTGAACCGGTTAGGGACGATTTGCTGCTACAAGAACGCGGGGATGTCCCTGGAGGAATTGCAGGAGTTTTTCCATTACACGGAGAGCCAGGAAGACGTGGCGAAAACAGTAGCACTGCTGGACGAAGTCGATACGCGGATTCAGCACCAGATCGCGGAGCTGCAGGCTAATTACCAGCAGATTCAGCGCAAGAAACATTATTTTGCGGCGATTCAGACGGCCTTGGCCCAGGGGCAGCCGAAGCCGGATTGGGCGGATTTCTGTAACCAGCAGTATGTATAAAAAAATCGACGCTGGGCGTCGATTTCTTGCATCCGCGAGTTATCTTAGTTGAGTAATTCAGCAATGTTCTGCTGGCCGTTAACGATGTCGTAGGCTTGGTGAATCGTCGCCGGATCAGCCAGCACCGCTGTGATAAACTGGGCGACATCGCCCCGGGTGATATCCGTGGCCGTTGGACTGATGCCGCGCTGGTAAAGACCCGTTTCCGGATCATCAGTCAGCCGGCCGGGGCGAATGATGGTTTCATTGAGGCCGGCGCGGACCAATTCCCGATCGGCGTAGAATTTAGCCGCCATGTATGGCCGGATCGCCGTGCCCCAAGTGGCTCGATCGTTGCTGGCAGCGGAGCTGACCATGACATAGCGCTTGACGCCGGCGGCTTTGGCCGCTTCCATGGACTTGACTGCGCCATCAAGGTCGATCAGAATCGTCTGGTCGTAACCCCGACCACCAGCGCCGGCACTGAAGACAACAGCGTCGACAGTTTGCAGGACAGGCACCATTTTATCCACGGGCCCGAGCAGATCGAACGGCACGGGGGTCGCGCCGAGGTTAGTCAGTGTGGCATCCTGGGCGGGATTGTGAATGCCGCCGTACACGGTATGTCCGACTTTAACCAGTTTTGGGATCAGATGCTGAGCGACTTTGCCGTGCGCACCGATAACAAGAACTTTCATAAATGATGGCCTCCTTAAGTAGTTACAGGTCCAGTATAACAATTACTGGGCGGCGGGACTCCTGTTGATTTCTCGCAAAGTCTTACCCAACAAACGGTGTGGCGAAATGCAGGGGATTGCCGGGCACGATATTGTCCACGGTCCATTGCATGGCCGTACGGCGCTTGCCGGTGAGGAGCCAGATTGATATGGCGACGAAAACCAATTCCGTGACGGTGCTCCAAATGTATTCATTGCGCGTTGGGGCAGTGGAAACAATCGAGCCAGTGGCCATCATGGCCAGGATATCGATCAATGCGTGGAAGATCATCGGGACGCTGAAGCTGCCTGAATAGAGGTAGAGGGCTGCCATGAACCAACCGCTGATCATGGCAAATTGCATTTGCACCGCTGTGGCTAACACACCCTGAGCGCCGCCAAGGGCGTTCGTGGCATGCCAAAGGCCGAAGAGCAGGCCGGTGAGAAAGACGGAACCTGGAATTTGCCAGCGCGATTTGCGGAGACCGGTAAGCAGAAGGGCCAAGATAATATATCGCCACAACCACTCTTCAGCGATACCTGGCTCTAACCCTTGGGCAAACCAGTAAAAAGTGACTGATTTGAGGTGGAATTCCCAAGTATACAAACTGCGGAATGAATTAGGATTCGTGAAGGTGTTCCAACCAAGAAAAAGCAGGCAAGATGCGGCTAGCAGAGCCAGAATCCAAGGCTTAGCCAGCGGGTTGAAACGCCAACTAGGACCGCGGTAGCCCCACTGATACATTGCGATGGCCCCCACGACAACAAAGAGGATGGCGCCGTATACCCCCGTGTTCAGCAGGTCCCGCCAGATATGCGAGTAAACATTTTTATTTACCTTGCCCATCATGAATTGCGATCCGCCGACGATCCAGGCAAACCCATAAATCATCGCGATGCTCTGCGCCCAACCGTTATTGAGCGGGGCAAATAAGGCCATGGCGTATGGGATATGAATCACGATAACGAGCACAGTGATCACGATCATCACAAGCGAAGCTATCAGGGGACGGGTAATGCCAGCGTGCAGCAGTAAATTATTCACGCCTAAGGCAACGATGAGCGGATAGGCCGTTATCTGCAATAGAACGTTAAGTGCAAAGAGAAAACGGACTAGGATGTTGCGGGGGACCCGGAGTGTGCTCAGAAGAAGCAAGGGGCCCTCAATAATCACCGCAATCACCCCTAAGACGATATAGCTGGCCTTGACACGGGAGGCGATCGTGGCCAGAGACCAAGCAGTGAGCAGACTGCCTTGGACAACGAACCACCAGCGCCAGAAGGCAGTAACACTGACAGGACGGCTGTTCGAATAAATGGGTCGAGGATTCATTGCAAAAGTCCTTTCTATAAAAGCCACGATATAAATGCTTGCTCAATTATGGCATAGATTGACAGATGATTAAAGAAAAACAGGGCATGCAGCCATCGCTGCACACCCTGTCCGGTCACTCAGAGTCCTGAATTAAGAGTAATTGATCCCGCCGTCAACAATAATCGTTTGGCCGGTAATGTAGTCAGATTTTTCACTGGCCAGGAAGGAAACCAAACCGGCCACGTCCTGCGGCGTCTCGCCGCGGCCCAGCGCGATCCCGGCGATAAATTTATCTCGGGAGGCGCCGATGGGCACATTGTGGATCTCGCTCATCCGTTTGTCGATGAGATCCCACATCGGGGTGAGGACGATCCCTGGCGCGTAGGCGTTGACGGTAATGTGGTCCTTCGCCAATTCCTGCGCTGCGGCTTGGGTCAATCCGCGGATTGCGAACTTCGTCGCGGAGTATGGTCCAAGCAGTTCGATCCCTTGGTGGCTGGCGATGGAGCCCGCGTTAATGATCTTGCCGCTGCCTTGGGCGCGCATGATCGGCGCAACGGCTTTAATACCATAGAAAATGCTGTTGACGTTGATCTTGAAGATTTTGTCGAAGTCAGCGGCGCTGGTTTCTTCAATGGTCGCGACTTGCGCGATCCCGGCGTTGTTCACCAGTACGTCGATCGTCGGGAAATGCTCGTGGGCCTCGGCGACGAGCTGATTAAACGCGTCTTCGTCCGACACGTCAGCCACGAGGGGCAGGCTGTCGACACCGAGATTCTTGATCTCCGCGGCAGTGGTGGCCGCTGTCTTTTCATTCAAATCGGCGACGACAATATTGAAGCCGTCTTGGGCGAGCTGTAAGGCGATACCACGGCCGATGCCTTGGCCGGCACCGGTAACAATTGCTGTTTTGGTCATGTATGATCCCTCCATCTTGTGATAGCGATATCATACCACGAGCGGGTCGTTTCTGAAAGCGATAACACTCGCAAGAATTAGTTTCGGACGCGGAAAGTTTGCGGGGCTTTGAAGTAGATGATGACGGTGCCCACCGCAACGTAGACCAGGGCCGCTGCGCCGATGACGATGGCGTAGCCGTAGCCTTGCAAGTTGGAGCGCAATACCATCCATGATACCCAATACATGGCACCGTAAACGAATTTATACAGCGGTGACACGACGTTCATATCCGCGGTGAAAGGCTGGAGCAAATAGTACATGAAGAGTTCATGGAAGGAGAAGAACAGCACAAGACCCAGCAATTCCAGGGCGAGCACGAGGTAGAAGGTAATCGGCGGTACATCCGGCGTGACCAGATAGAGCCCGAGGAAGAGGACAAACATTAAGGCGCCGATACCGCTGTTTAGGAGGAAAGTCCGCCAGAACCGGTAAAAGAAGCCGGCTAGAATGGTGCGGCGCTGCCGATAGAATGGGTAATACAGCATCGCCGCGTCACAGTTGACGAATAACATTTGCACGATTGGCCGGCCAAACGAGGCCAAGTACATAATGAAGAATAGAAAGCCGTAGACCTCCGTGAGGTCCTTCACCGGCAGCCGGCCATTGCTGAACAGCTTGAAGGCGGCCAGGACGGCGATTCCGGCCAAGGCAACCAAGCCGGCACGAATTGCCAGTTTATGGCGTAATTGTTTGCGGTAGCGGGTGAAGAGCAGCGCGTTGAGATAATTGCTGCCGGTCAAGCGGCTGGCTTGCGGGCCCTTGGGCGTGTCCAGGGTCATGTCCTTTTGCATTGCCGTCCCGGTGCTGAAATATTCGCTGTTTTTATTTTTTGTTTCTGAGACTTCAGCAAGCGCTGCTTTTTGATCCAGGATGGTCTTAGTCAGCAGGGCGGGCTCGTTCTTGAAGGTCAACCAATAATAGGTGCCCAATCCCACCAGCAACCAAACAATAACTGCTGCCAAGGGCGAAAAGAGGATGGTAAGCAGTTGCTGATACTGGCGCAGAATAGCCAGGACCAAGGGCGCCGCCACCAGAGCAAGCCAATATATTACGCCGCCAAGCCGAACTCGGAGTTGATGCTGCCAGCCCCAACGGGGAGTAAATTGTTGCCAAATCATGGTCAGAGTGAAAAAACCAAGCCCATTGAGAAATAGCCAAGGATTTTGCGTCATAGCGGCAAAAATAGCCAGCGGGAGTACCCCTTGGCTCAAGAGACCAGCAAAAAAAGAACTGACAGCGGAGACGTGAATTGTTTCCTGGCGGCTCAGGCCGAATTGGTCGGCGGTCTTCAGGGCTTCCGGTTCTACTGAAAGCCGGGAAGGAAACAGACCGCGCAGCGCAGAAAAGGCCACCAACCAAACCGTTGCGGCGAGCATGGCACTAGTGTGGAGTGCGGGCAGCGGCGGTTGATGCAGATAATTCGTGATATACAAATCACTGCCTAAGAAGCTCAAAGCGAAGGCCAGAAACCCAAAGGCAGCACGCATCAAAATACGGCCAATCGCCGCAATCACGGCGAAAAATTTCTTCACGCCAAGAAAGCCGTACACCGCCGGCGAAATCAATTTTCCCACAAAGGGTATTCGGCGCAGAAAGTACAGCAAACCGTTGGCGGACGTCGTGACTTTGACCCGGTAAAAGAACCAGGTGAGCTGTGCAAGTCTATTCATCAGCGGTCACCTCGTCGGTCAACCGGCTGATCACCGCGTCCTCAAAGGCTTGGGAGTGGATGTCTAAACCGGTGAGTTCTTCAAGTTGATGGTTATGGAGCAGCACCACGGCGTCACAGATGTCCTGGGCTAATTGCATGATGTGGGTGGAAAAGACGACAACCGAGTCGGCCTTCATATTCACAATCATCTGCTGCATCTCGTGGGCGGCGACCACGTCCACGGTGGTGAGCGGCTCGTCCAGCAACAGTACCGGCGGCTTCAGCATCAGGGAGACCACCATCTGCAACTTGTTCCGCATCCCTTCTGAATAGTCGCGTAACAGCTTATTGCTGTCCGCTTCAGACAAGCCTGCCAAGTCTAGGAAGTCCTGGGCATTCTGCGAGGTGTGCACCGCAGTGAGTCGGCGGCTGTTGATCTCGATGAAGAACTTGACGAATTCTGCGCCGGTCATGAACGCCGGTAAGTGGGGCTGAGTGTAGACCATGCTGACATCAATATCGGGATAATTGACCTGCGGACCTTGGCCGTCATCGGCATCCACGAGAATTTCGCCGCTGTCGGCCGGAATGTTGCGCGCAATCATATTGAATAACGTGGATTTCCCGGAACCATTTCTGCCAAGCAGGCCATAGACCTTTCCTTGAACGAAATCATAATTGGCATCATTGAAAATCACTTGCTTGTCGAAAGATTTATTAAGACTGTGAATTTGCAGTTGCTTCATGGCGGATTCCCCCTCTTGTTGAGCATATTTTAACATAGGGGTATCCGGACCGATAAAATAGTGGGCGATTATTTGTGACCCTGAATCATGGGATAATTGCCGTGCGGTGCCGAATCCAGCGTGCTCACCGGCTCAATCTTACAAAAATGTTCGTTTATAGACTGAGATAGGCCAATTAGCCATATTACTTGCCTTTTAATGGGCATATGACATACTTAGTTTGTTAGTGCACATTTTCTACAGACCAGTGACGTATTCAGTTTGGAGGGAAGCGCAGTGGCAGCAAGACAGAACCGCATCATATATCGTTTTCTTCTGCTTGGTTGCATCGTATTGTTAGGGGCTTGTGCAGGCCAAAAGAAGGCAGGCACGGCGAGGCAAGAAAGCATCCCAACTTATCGGATCAAGGCCAGTTATGGGATCAATGTCGATGATCCGAAGGCTTTAGTCGCCAGTGCGGACTATTCTTTTGTGGGAATCGTCAAACGGGAGACTGGCACCAGCTATCAGAACCCCATTCCGCTCGAACAAGCCGACGGGACGACCCAAAAAATGGGCGAAGCCTATACGCATTACACCGTCCAAGTGCTGGCTAACTTGAAGAACAAGTTGGTTACCGAGCGGGCGATTAAGGTGACCAAACAAGGCGGCATTCGTGAAGATCACTCGGCGTATGACGTGCTGGCCGGGGATTCGTTGTTGAAGGCGGACCAAGCATACGTGTTCAACGCATATGTCCAGGCGGACGGCACACTGTTGGTGAGCGGGAAAAATTCAACTGTACCTATAAGGGACAAGCCGGTTGATGCGATTGCGGACAGCAGTGTAGTCAAAACCTACCAAGCGGCAGTTGGCACGCTTTCCGCCAAAGAGTTAGAGGCTAAGCAAAAAGCCAGCGACGACGCCCCAAAATAGTCAGTAGACAAGGCGGCCTGGTATACTGAATTCAGAAAGCGAGGAGGAGTTAACGTGAGTAAAAGGCCAGGCTGGCTGCTGTTGGGATTAATCATGGTCGGATTGCTGGTGAGCGGATGTCAAAAGAAAACAGAGGATGCTGACGCCCACAAGATTTCTTACTCGGAGACGACTAAGGAATCCTCAAGCAGTCGTGATCAGCAAAGCAGCAGCGACGCGGAGAGTGATGAGTCGACACGCAGTTCGTCAACGTCATCCAGCGCGAGTGCAAGTTCATCGTCAAGTGCGGCGGTCGCGCTGTGGAATACCGCCAAGGCCAACCAGTTGGCCGATTTTATGGTGCAGTGGGGCCAGTCGATGGGCCAGAAATATGAAGCTTATAGTCCTACGCATGACGTAAATTATTATGGCGGCGGAGTGTACAAGGAACAAATCGCAACGAATAAGGTGGCCGTGAATGACCAGCACGTTTCGGCCGCGTGGTCAAACGACGGGACAGGAACGGCCCAGTATAAAATCGTCGCCATGTATTCTGATGCAGCCACTGCGCGATATGCTGGCGTGCATTTATATTTATTCACTATTGATCCCAACGGCGCGCCCAAGGTGTTGATCACCATGCAGAATCAAGGGGCCGAGGATGGCTTGCTGCATTTTAGTGTTACGCAGAACAGTGCTTTGCAAAACGGATTTTCAACCATTATCAAAACAACCTATTAATTTGCACAATGTGGTGGGACAATGAAAAACCAAGTGAAAATAACACTGTGCTTTGCCGCTCTTGTCCTTCTATTCAGCATTTTTCCGTCAGCCAATGCGGCCATCACATCTATTCAGGACGATGCGGTTGAGACTGTCGCTTATATGTCTCAACATGGCATTATCGAAGACAAAACGGCGTGGCAGGAAGTCGTGGATAAAACGGATGCTGGCCGGACTATTACGACCATCGCGGATCTGAATGCTGTTATGCAGGTGGGCAATAAGCATTCGAGTGCCGCAAAAAGGGATGCATCAATACGCCATGAACAGTTACCCGGTGCATACCGTGCTGGCCGACTGACAGTCGTTGATATCCCCACTTTTTACACTATGAGGCAGAGTGTGTATCTACGCTATATAGTCAAGCTAAATCAGTTGATTGCGCACACCCGAGGCGACCTGGTCTTGAATTTTTCCGGCAATCAAGGCGGCATACCAACCGCCATGATTTTTGGCCTTTACGCGCTCATTCCCAATGGGCAGCTGTGGACCAGTGTGGCCAACACGGGCAAAGAGCAGCAAGTTTCTTTGGTCAAGGACGGCTTGCAAGGCGGCGCGGCCAATTATCGAAACGCCGCCGTAAAAAGGGTGTTTGATAAAGTGAAGAAGCGCTTGAACAAAAAGGTTGCCATCATCATGGACAATAACTCAGCAAGCGCCGCCGAATTCACAATTATGGCAGTCAAAAAAAATCCTCTGGCGAGGATTTTTGGGTTGCCATCAGCGGGCTATACTACGGAAAACAGCAGTGTCACTTACCACTCGCCGGTTGATGACAATAGTTGGCAAATCATTCCGTGGATGGTAACACGAACCGATCATACAGTTCGCTGTATCAACGTTGTTAATGCCCGTCAGACCCATCACTTTAGCAATACGCCAATCGTGCCGGACGTGCTGTTTACCCAACCGATTAATACGGGGGGAGCAAATGCCCATCATTCGCAAATCTCGAAATCATTATTGAGTCAAATTCGAAAGTGGTTTGATTCCTAAGAATAGCAGGATCAGTTTTTCCTGCATTTTGATATGGTGTTGGACGCAACCCCGACTACGCCCCATATAACCAATGTTTTTGATACAGATGGCGTTGGCAGACACTTTTGCCTGCTGTTGATTACCGCTCTTACAAGATTGTTAGGGCGCTATCTTTGAAAGTTATTGACGCCTACTGTGCAGGCTTGATAGTCTTGTAAGCGAAAACAAAACACGGCGTGCTCCATATCGCCAGAGGGTGGTCCAACTGATCAAAAAGATTGTTATCGGTATTGGCGAATTGATTCTGATCAATCTCGCCGTGCTTGCTCTGATCGCTATCTGGGCGGCCTATTATAGCTTTGGTCCAATGCTGATGGGCACGTCATCGGAACGTGCGATTGAAGAGTTTGTTATGACAGAAGTCGTCCTTGGCGGCGGTTTTGTACTATTGTTTAATGGTTATGTTGCCTACCGATTCTTGACTGGGAAAAATAAGCAGTATTGGAAATAGGACTGTTAATCATCAATTTTGCAGTTGATCGTGTAACAAAAAGGCTGGTGCGTAATTTTCGCATCAGCCTTTTTGTCAATTTGCGAAGTAATCCCGGGCAATCTGTTCGTAAGTACCAATTGCTTGCTGGTAATCCTGAACATTCACGTGCTCGTCGATTTGATGCGCAATACTCATACTACCAGGCCCATAAATAATCGTTTCAAAAGCATGCTTCGATTTCGTATAAACCGATGCATCTGTGGCCGCGTGGATAATGGCCAGCTCCGCTGGACGCCCAAGCACCGTGGTGATCGCCTTGTTCGCCGCGGTCACTAACCGGCCATCCTTTTTAGAAATAACCGGCAAGAAACTATGGGTCAGACTGAACTCTAAGGTGCCATCGCCCCGGGCATTCAGTTTCGTTACAATATCCTGTAACCGCTGAATCACCGCATCATTCCGGAAACTCGGTGTTGGCCGAATGTTGCCCGCGACGACCGCCAAATCAGGGATCGTATTCACCTGATCGCCCGCCTGCAAAACAGTGACACTGTGGGCCAGCGGGCCAATCACCGGATCTACCGACACATCATCGAAGGCGTGCCGTTCGGCGACAATAAAATCGACCAGTTTCTCCACGGCATTCACGCCCCGCTGCGGTTCAGAACTGTGGGCTGATTTGCCGTGACTGATGATTTTATAGTTCAAAGAGCCGGCGTGGCCGAATAAGACTTTCAACGAGGTCGGTTCGCCGACGATCAAGCCGCTGATATCGTCGGCGTAGCCGGCTGCCAGCAATTGGTCGGCACCCATGGCCCCGTATTCTTCGCCCACCGTTGCCAGCAGTCGTACGTGCCCAGTGAAACCGGTCTTTTTCAGCCGAATCAGGGCCAGCACCATGGCGGCTAAACCGCTCTTCATATCCGCGGACCCGCGGCCGTACAGCTCACCGGCATGGATTTCCGCGCCCAGAGCGGGATAGGTCCATTCTTTGGGATTACCGAGGCTGACGGTATCTTGATGCCCTTCAAAAACTAAAATGTCATCACCGCTGCCAATTTCGGCGACCAGATTACTCCGGCCGGGCGCGTACGGAATCAGCTTGCTCGTAATGCCCGCGCTGGCCAGCTTTTCTTGAAGTAAGTGGGCAATTTCTTCTTCGTGGTCATTCGCCGAATCGGTTTGAACCAGTTTGGTTAAAAATGCGACGTTGTCATTCATCAACACAACACATCCTTTTGGCTTCAGCTTAGTCATTTCTGTCGCCGGAGACAAGCAGCTACTCCACCGGTGTGGTTGCCTCTTCATGCTGGCCAATCTTCGCTAATAACGGCATCACGCCGCCCAGACCAAAGAGCACACCTACGGAAATAATATTTAAGAACAACTGATGGAACCAAATGCCGGAGAAGACGGCGCCTTCTTGGGGCAGGACACCTAAACTGGCGCAGACGAAGGCAAAGCTGAAGCCCCACGCGCCGATCAGAATTGCTAACCAGCGGTGTCTGATGAACACGAAGGGGGAATTGAACTTTTCTTCATGCAGCCGCAGAGCAATGAAACCGGCGAAGACCCAGCAGCTCTTGTAGGGTGTGACGATGCCATTCAGGTTCAGCAGCCAGTTGAAAATCGAATTAATGCTGGGGAGGGTGCCGGACAGGAGCAGCAGGAAGAGACAAATACCGGCGGTCAGGACGTAGGAATGGATTGGTCGGCCGAACTTGTTCTTCCGCAGCAGCCACTTGGGCATGAAGCGGGCGGAGGTGTCGACGGCCAGCACCCGGCTGGAGGCGTCGATCAACACGGCAAGTTGGGCCAGCATATACGTCAAAGAAACGGCGGAGTAGACGTACAATAAGAATTTGCCCAGCCCCCACGCGGCGCTGAGCCGTTCAAAGGCATAGAACGCACCGTTCATTTTCAAGTCATCCGGTAAGTGGTGGGCGTTGAAGAACACGCCCATGGCCAGGGACCCGAAGACGGTGAGAAAGCCGCTCATACAGGCCAGCATAACCATGGATTTTGGAAACTCGTGTTTCGGGTCGCGCATTTTCGTAATATATGCCGCCCCCAGCTCTGCCCCGGAAACGGCGAAGATCAGCAGACCGGTGGTGGCGAAATAGTGCGTGTCGAATTTCGGAATGAAGGCCGACCAATCAAAGGGTTGGGTGGCGATATGGAACCCGCCCGCGGCCACGCCGGCACCGGTCATCAAGACAAACAGGATCGTCATGATAAACATCGCCGCGCCGCCCAGCATGCTCATGAATTCCATGGAGTGCTGGACCAGGTTTTGGGTGAGCAGGAAGATCAGAATGACGGCAAAGGTGAAGATACCAAACATTTTATCTGTCATGTATTTGTCTAGCGTGTTGTTGCCTAATACCAGCCAGGACAGGGAGACGATAACGGAGTTCGCCACGTCGACCAGATAAGGCAGCAGAGAGGCCCAAAACATCCAGCCGGTCCAGTAGCCGGCAGCGTCGCCAATGGCGTGGCGGGACCACGTCGCCAGCCCGCCGCCGGCTTCGCTGAACGTCGATCCCATTTGGGCTGAAATCAATTCATAGGGCAGCACGTAGGCCACCACCATGAAGATCCAAGAAAAGACGACGGCGAGGCCTTGATTCTGAAACGGGTAGACTAAATCTTCGAAGCCAATGACAGTGACGAAAGTCAGTAGAGCCAGCGTGGGCCATTTAATATAATGCGGTGCCAGATCTTTATCCAAACTATTTTCCTCCTCAGGGTTGGCAATCAATTACCGATGATTACGACACACTGCGGAGGATCGTTATCCCAATGGGGCATGGTCATTTTCTCCCAAGACTTAAATTAAAACTATTATACTTGTCCGCCAGCGGCTCGCCCAGAACGAAAATCGGTTTCAAAAAAAACATTCTGGCAAAAAAATCACCAGAATGTTGATGAAAATCAAAACATTAAACCGGAATCTTGATCAAATCACGCCGCGGCGCCGTAGACAGGACTTCGCTCTGCCCGTCGGTGATCAGCACGTCATCCTCGATGCGGATGCCGCCCAGACCAGGGAAGTACAGACCGGGTTCGATTGTCTCCAGCATATTAGCCTGGAACTTGATGTCGCCTTCGCCCGGCCGGGACGTGATGTAGGGCCCTTCGTGGATGTCCAGACCCACGTTATGGCCGGCGCCGTGGATGAAATACTGTTCCACACCGTACTTCTTGAAAACACCGCGGATGATGCTGTCCAGTTCCCGGCTGGTCATACCGGCGGTCACGGCGTCAATACCGGCCTGCTCCGCTTCCAGCACTTGATAATAGGCCTTCTCCAGCTTCGAATCAACGGTGCCGATAGCGATGGTCCGGGTCATGTCAGAAGCGTAGCCGTTAACCAGGGCGCCGAAGTCCATGGTCAGAATATCGCCAGCTTCGATCACTTTATGGCTGGCTTCACCGTGGGCAAAGGTGGAACGGATGCCGGAAGCGACGATGGTATCAAAGGAGGTGCCTTCGCCGCCATGGGTCTTCATGAAGTATTCCATCTTCGCGGCCACGGCCATTTCGGTCATGCCGGGGTGGATCTCGCCCAGAATATACAGGAAGGTGGCATCCACGACCTGAACGGCCTTACGAATATCAGCCAGTTCCTCCGGGTCCTTGGTCCAGCGCATTTCTTCTACCACGCCGCTCATGGGAATGACGTCGGGAGAAATGGCCTCGACAAACTTGCGGCCCTGCTCGTAGGTCAGCTGGTCGGCTTCGAAAACGACGGAATCAAGGCCGCTTTCGTTGATCAGCTTGATGGTGTCGGCCAGCAAGCCCTTTTGCCAGCGATAGATCGTCACGTTTTCCGGCATTTCCCGCTTCGCCTGTTCGACAAAACGGCCATCAGTGACCAGCGTCAGCTTATTCGGGGTTACCAGCAGCAAGGATTCGTCGCCGGTAAAACCGGTCACGTACGTAATATTCTTAGGGTTGAGCATCACGAACTGCGCAATGTGTTTCTCGTTCAATTTCTGAATGAATCGTTCTACTCGGGCCATACACATCTCTCCTTAATTATATTGGATCACTGCCATCGTAGCGCAGACAGCGCATGGTGTCACGAATCGTTGGTGTACAACTGAATTTCCCGGTGGTATAGTGAAGCCACGAAGGAGTGATCGCGGATGACCAGTGTCTATGATTTTAAAGAAACCGAAATGAACGGCCAGTCTTTACCGTTAGCGAACTATAAGGGGCAGGTCCTGCTCATCGTGAATACCGCCAGTAAATGCGGTTTAGCACCGCAGTTGACGGGGTTAGAAAAGCTGTACAAGCAATTCCATGACCAAGGGTTCACGGTATTGGGGCTGCCCTCGAATCAGTTCCATCAAGAACTCGACACAGACGAAGCGGCCAGCGAGTATTGCCAGATGCATTACGGCGTCACCTTTCCGATGACCAAGCGGGTGGCGGTCAACGGGGACGATGAAGATCCGTTGTTCACGTATTTGAAGGACGCTTCCGGTCATGGTCGGATTAAGTGGAATTATACGAAATTCCTGATCGGTCGGGATGGGCAGCTGCTGCATCGTTACGCGCCGACGACGAAGCCGGAGAAATTTGCGGCGGATGTTGCCGTGGCGTTAGAAGTTAAATAGGCCTAGCTGGCTGAGCCGCTCAATCCGTGTGATGGGGCGGCTTTTTTGGTCCAATCACTACGCAAAATCGCATACATGGCTTCGTCGCAAACACCGGTATTATTGCGTCCTCGTTGGCGGAGCACGCCCTCTTTCCGCATCCCGGCCTTGGCCATGACTTTGCCAGAATTCGGATTGCGCACGTCGTGGGTGGCTTCGATCCGCTGGACATCGGTATTGGTGAAGAGAAAGTCGATCACGGCCCGCAGCGTTTCCGGCATATAGCCGTGCCCCCACCAGGCTTGGCCGGACACGTAGCCAATGGCCAGCGAGCGGATGTTTTCGTCCGCCCGAACGACAGCAATATTGCCGATCACGGCGGCCGACTGGTCGGCGAGCTGAATGGCCCAGTAGTAGAAATTCGGCTGGGCATACTGATCGGCGACCCAGGCGATGCGTTCTTGGGCTTGGGCGAAGTCAGTATAGGGCGGCCAGGTGAGATACTTGGTCACTTGCGGATCGGTTTGCCAGTTGTGATACGCCGCAGCGGCGTCGGCCGGAGTGAAGCGGCGCAGAATCAAGCGTTTCGTTCGAATTGGTTGGGTACCAGCATGGTGCATGGACATCAGCTCCTGAACAAGAATTATCTACCAGTATTGCACGGTAGCGGGTGTTTTCGTAGTCCTAATTCAAAATATGATTACCGTTGCACTTTAGTGCTGCATTTTGGAGGGCTGATATGATTGTGTTTCAAAGTGAAGGTGTATAGAACGAGCAGGTCACGTTGACGGATCTATATTAGAAAAAGCAGGAATTCCCCGCATATTGGCGAGACGTTCCTGCTTTTTGTGGCTAGTCGAAGCGCCAAACGATTTCGGCGTCATATCGTTTGAGTATGACTTTATTGTCCGGATCAGCGAGTACGTCGATCGTGTAATTCAATGGTGCCAGTTTTTTGATTTTCTTTTTGGGAGCGTTGTTGGCGTAGACTTTTGCTGAAACTCCGTACGCATTGATCACATCAATTGATTCGCCCGGCTGGACTAGTTTGCCGCGATTGGCGATACGCCGGGCATCTTGTTCTGTGCGTGGGCCATCCATTCCGTGATAACCGCTGAATGTGGGAATTGCTTTGATTGCTTTTAATTTAGTTGGCTGCCAGATCTGCATTGTTTGCACCCGGAAGACACGGGAGAACGCTTTGACCGCGTCCTGGGGCTGGTTGGTAGTGTTCTTGTACGTATAATCGATTTTGAAACCAGTCCAAGCGTTGGGGTCTGTTTCACTCTTGCCACCGCCAGCGAGATAACTTTCCCCCGTGGTGAATTCACCCAGGGCGGTGGTGAACCGATAGGGGGTATACAAATTCTCTTTGGGCAATTCTGCAAACTGATAGGTACCGTCCTTGATTTTCGCCTGCACGGCCTGGACTTTCCGCTTACTGACAGCATCCGCCTTTTGCTTGCTGACCTGAGCCGCGCTGGGCTGGCTTTTTTGCGGTTCGCACCCGCTCAATGCACCAAGCGCACCGAATCCCGTGATTGCCAGCAGTACCGGCGCCAAAATCCTCTTCAAATCGTTCCTCCCGTTCCTTTTTAGGTGCCAAATGGTACTAAATAAGATAATTGCCGGTTCTCCAGACGATGGTCTGTCCGAGATGCTCTCAGCCAACTAGGGTAGCCTGGCAGTCGAGTCTAACACTGATTCCCGGCCTTGAAGTTCCCGTGAACGTCGGGTATGGAGGCTCGCACCTCAATCTTATTCAGTTGCCGTAAGGACCGTATAGTCTGTTGCTTGCTGCAAGTTGATTGCGGCATTCACGTCGCGATCGATGGACAATCCGCAGTGCGGACAGATGAATTGGCGGACGGCCAGATCCGCCATCGTACCGTGGAATTGGGTTCGATTGTAAGTGCCGCAATTACTGCATAACTTGGTGCTGGGATACCAGGTGCTGACTTCGCGCAACTCAATGCCATGCTTTTGACACTGCCACGTGAGCCAGGTCTTGAAGTAAGACAATCCCAGTTTTTGCAAACTAGGCGCCAGCTTGGGATTGGCCTTCATCCCTTTGATATTGAGCTTTTCCACGGTGATATGCGGCGGTTTGAGCTGAACAATTTGCGCAATGGCTTGGCGTACCGTTTCTTTGTTGATCTTTGCCAGTTTAGCCGACCAGCGGGCCAGATAGTATCGAGCCTCTTCGATGCCTCGACTGGTCAGATAGCCAGCCTTTTGATGCGGGTGATTCTTGGCGAAACTCTTCTCGGCCGCAATTTTGCGCCGGGCCAAGCGGGCCTGCCAGCGTTTCTTCATCTTTTCCACGTGGTAGTAATAGGACGTTTTGGAAATATTGATAAACTTTTTGCCGGTATTCAAAATGGCCATATCTTTGATGCCCAGATCAATGCCCAGCCCTAACTTGGTATCCGCGTAAGAGACTGGCTGGGTTGGTGCCGGTTCATCGGTAGCCACCACCACCCAATAATCATTCGCCCAGCGGCTGACCCAGCAGCCAGTGATGTGATACCCAGTTTTCTGAAGCCGATCATCAGTGGGTAAATAACCAAATTCAGAAAGCCGCAGCCAACCAATTAGCGGCAATCTGATACGGTCTCGCTGAATGCGGATCGACCCACTGAAGTAGGCTGCTTGGCGGGCACGATAGCCCTTGAAGCGCGGTTCTTCTGCCAAGCCCTTGAAATAGTTCTGGAAAGCCCGTTCAGCATCGCGAAAAGCCTGCTTCCGAGTCTTCTGCGGGGCTTGATCCCACCAGGCCGGATAAGAACCGCTGACCCGGATAACGTGGTTGAACACTTTCTCAAACTCTGCCGCAGAGA
>ERZ507021.121-NODE-121-length-51953-cov-118.231_pt1 | contig 51953 bp, 66 predicted proteins | sample MGYA00512877_ERZ507021 | MGnify/ENA metagenome assembly ERZ507021 | reverse complement strand
TGCTCAAAAGGGACCGATAGAATGATTTTCTATCAGTCCTAGAAATTATAGAGCCAGTAAATAAAGCTTATGCAAAGAAAAAGAAATCCAATCACTTGGGTTTCTTTTTCTTTTATTATTATGATGAATCAAGCTTTCTGTTTTTGTCACGTATGTTGTAATCTTTACGAAAGAGTAGAGTTGGCTACTCATAATCAACCATACTTCCCATCATCGCTAAATACGAAATAAATCAGCATTCCTACACCAATCAAAGCACAAGCTGCACCAAGAAAAGGGATGACATTCCCAAAGTTATCTGTATTCATAAGTATGCCACCACCCACAAACAAAAAGCCGCCAGCAATCAGGTTTTTCATTTTATTCATCTCCTTTCTTACGTTATAGTATTTCCTTCTTTCAATGAGTATTTTGAAAGCTATCTTATTGTATGATGTTCTTCTAGGCCTCTTCTTTATTATACAGGCCATTTTCGTTATCTCATAGAAATATTCCTTTTTATCTGAAAACTATTGTATACCGTATGACATTTTTCTTCATGAAGTTGTAAGTATATTCTCATTCAAATGAAAATTTCATCATAGAAGAGATTGTATTTCTAAATTCTTAAGAGTAAAATACGAAGTATAACTTGGATTTGGAAGGATGATTGGATGAAAGCTATTACGCCTGATATGACAACAAAATTTAACAAACAGTTTCAAGCAAATATCAAACAGCAGGCATTGCAGCGGGCAGTTGTGAAGAACGGAATTACTGCTTCTGCTGAAAATGTTTCAGCACATGTGGAGAATACACCGGTATTTTCTATAGATTTGGCTACGGGGAAAGTGGCTAATCAAATGCAATCGGGGCGTTGCTGGATGTTTGCTGCACTGAACACATTCCGTCATAAGATGCTGAATCAATTCCATTTAAAAGAGTTTGAATTATCACAAAATTACACTTTTTTCTGGGATAAATATGAAAAGGCAAATTATTTCTATGAAAACATCATTGCAACAGGAAAAGAGGCAATCGATAGCCGGAAAGTAGCTTTCTTACTCGCTACTCCTCAACAAGATGGCGGCCAATGGGATATGATCGTTTCATTATTCCAAAAATATGGCGTTGTGCCTAAATCGGTGATGCCGGAAAGTGCGAATAGTTCAAATTCTCGAGATTTGAATAACTACTTGAACAAATTACTGCGTAAAGATGCAGTAGTGTTACGGAAAATGGTTGCTCAAGGAGAAACATTAGACGCTATTGAAGAAAAGAAAGAAGAAATGCTAGAAAGCATTTATAACTTCTTAGCTATCTCATTAGGAACACCTCCAAAAGAATTCGATTTTGAGTACCGCGATGAAGAAAAGAACTATCATCTTGACCGAGGACTGACACCACAAATTTTTTATGATAAATACATCGGTGTAAAATTAGATGATTATGTTAGCGTGATCAATGCACCAACAAAAGACAAACCATTCAATCGTTCTTATACAGTAGAGATGCTAGGAAATGTCGTTGGCGGGAAAGAAGTCAAATATCTGAATGTTGATATGGAAACTTTCAAAAAATTAGCGATTGCTCAGCTTGAAGAAGGAGAATCTGTTTGGTTTGGTTGTGATGTAGGTCAATCTTCTACTAGAACTAGTGGCATCATGGCCTTAGATGCTTATTCAATGGATGATCTATTTGATACGGATTTTACAATGACTAAAGCTGAACGTTTAGATTTTGGAGAAAGTCTGATGACCCATGCGATGGTATTGACCGGTGTTGACTTAGTAGACGGGCAATCAACAAAATGGAAAGTCGAAAATAGCTGGGGCGAAAAAGTTGGAAAGAATGGCTTCTTTGTTATGAGTGATGCCTGGATGGACGAATATACGTACCAAATCGTTGTAAGAAAAGATTTATTGACGAAAGAGCAATTAAATGCGTTCAATGAAGAACCAATTGTTCTATCTCCGTGGGATCCAATGGGTGCTTTAGCATAGACGAGTATTTCAATGAAGAGTATGTAGTAAAGATAAAAAGAGCTGGCTTAAGCCAGCTCTTTTTATCTTTAAAGTCCATTCCCTGTTTTTTATGGTCCCTGTGCTATAATTCTAAATAAAGGATAAGGATTGGAAATAATCCTTTTATCATTAAAAATATGATGACGAAGTAGAATAAAATTGGGAGTAGGGGGGAAAGTCATGGATATCCAAACTGTTTTATCTGATCTGAAATTAAATGGTAAAGTGATTCCAGTTGTTGGTGGCGATGTTAATCAGACCTATCGTATAAAAACCGAACATCGTGCTTATTTTTTAAAAATCCATCCGAATGTAAAAAAAGGATTTTTTGAAGCAGAAGTAGACGGATTAAAAGAACTGTCAGCATTCGTACGTGTACCGGATACGTATATGCTAGGTGAAACAAGTGAAGGCGCTTATTTGTTAATGGAATGGATCGAGCCGGGAAAAGGGGATCAACGAGATCTTGCTGCAGCTTTAGCTAATCTCCATCAGCAAACAGCGCCACAATTTGGTTTTCGTAAAGATAACTATTTGGGTACACTTGTTCAGAAAAATTCTTTTGAAGAAGATTGGTGGACTTTTTTCTTTAAAGATCGGCTTGAATCCCAGATTTCTTTGGCAGAAGAAACGAATCGATGGAATGTACAGCGTCAAGAAAAGTATCTGCGATTTAAAGAACGTGTATTGAAATCGGTTGAACCAAAAAAGATCACTCCACGCCTCTTGCACGGAGACCTGTGGAGTGGTAATGTGTTCTTTGACCAGCAAGGGCATCCAGTTTTTGTCGACCCAGCTGTTTCTTATGGGAATCGGGAACAAGATATTGCAATGAGCCAGTTATTCGGTGGTTTCCGACCGGAATTTTTAGATGCTTATCAAACTATATTTCCATTAGAAAAGGGATGGAAAGACCGACTGCCGATTTACCAGTTATATTATCTTTTGGCACATTTGAATATGTTTGGAGAAAGTTACGGTTCCCAAGTAGATCAATTACTAGAAAATTTTTAAGAGGAGGGCGTGTTTTTGGCAAAAAAATATACCAAAAAGCATGAAGTTTCATATTATGAGTGTGACATCAACCAAACGATGACATTTCCTTCGATGTTAGGAGTAGTTATCAAAACGTCTGAAGATCAAAGCGACCAGTTGGGAAGAGGCAGTGAATTCGTCAATAGCTTTGGACTTACTTGGGTCATCACGAATTATTCCATGGAGATTAATCGTCTCCCTAGAGTCGGTGAAGTAATCTCAGTAACGACTCAAGCCATGGAGTACAATAAGTTTTTCTGTTATCGGAACTTCTGGATCCATGATGAAGATGGGAAAGAATTAGTCAAAATAGAATCTGTTTTCGTATTGATGGATTTTGTGAATCGAAAAATGAGCAGTGTTAATGAAGAGATCATTGCTCCTTTTGAGAGTGAGAAGATCAAGAAAATCAAGCGTCAGGAAAAAATTGAAAAGATTGATTCGGGCTTCATGTTGCCATATCGTGTTCGTTTTTATGATATCGATAGTAATCAGCATGTTAATAATGCGATGTATTTTAATTGGATCATTGACGTATTAGGATATGACTTTTTGACTACGCATGTTCCAGAAAAAGTAATTATTCGATTTGATAAAGAAGTAGAGTACGGGAATGAGATCGAAAGCCATTTTGAACAAATCCCTATCGAAAATGGTGTCAAAACAAAACATGAAATCCGAATGCAAGAACAGCTGTATTGTGAAGCAAATATTATATGGAAAAATAAATAAAAAAGAGGTTGTGACAGAAGGGGGCAACTTCAAGAAATAAGAAGAAATTTACGAAAATTGTTTCTCAAATTTTTGTAAATTTTCGACTTAGTTTTCGAAGAAGCTATTTTTGTCACAGCCTCTCTTTTTAAGTTTAGCTATTAGATAATGATGTTTAGTTTTGGATAAACGAAATCAATTCTTCACCCGACAAACCATAGTTTACAGCAATCAATAGTTTTAAACGTGCTTTTTGACTATTAATACTGTTACAGAAAATAATCCCCATTTTTTCTAGTTCTTTTCCCCCGCCTTCATAATCATAAACAGGCTCTGCGATTCCATTGAAACAACGAGAAACAAGTACTACAGGGATTTTTTGGACAAGAAGCTTTTCCAAAGCAGCTAAGGCTTGTGGAGGGAGATTCCCCGCACCTAAAGCTTCGATTACCAAACCGTCTACTTTCGTATGGGCGATGGCTTCCAATAAGTCCCCTTGCATCCCAGCATATGCTTTAACGATCGGGATAGTCCCATCTACAGCGGAAATGTCCAGTCGCTTTGTTTCTAAAAGTTCCTGCAAGAATAAAATTCGATTCTTAGTTACTAAGCCGATGGGACCCAATGTAGGTGTTCGGAAAGTAGCAACATTTGTGGTATGGGTCTTTGTCACGTAGCGTGCAGAATGGATCTCATCGTTCATGACCACCAAAACCCCCTTATCTAGCGCTTCTTCACAACTTGCGACACGAATCGCACTTTCAAAATTATAAAGGCCGTCACTTCCAAGTTCATTACTTGAACGCATTGCCCCAGTCAAAACAATTGGTAATTTGTTGCCAATCGTTGTATCAAGAAAAAAAGCAGTTTCTTCTAATGTATCTGTACCGTGTGTGATCACCACTCCGGATATACCTGATGCATAAGCGGACAAGATACGTTCTTTTAATACCAACATGTGAGAAGGCATGATGTGTGGTGAGGGAAGATTGAAGATATCTTCAACTAATAATTCTACATGCTTGGGGATTGTGATTTCTGCATCTAATAATGGGTTTGCCACATCAGGACTAACACCGCCCGTGAGCATGTTTTCTTTCATGGCGATCGTTCCGCCGGTGTGTAGTACAAGTATTTTTTTCATTTTACAGACTTCCTTACGAATAATTTTGCATAGCCGTTAAATCTTATTGTATACTATATAAAAGAGTTTTGCTATCAGTGAAGAATAACGAATAGCCTAACTTATCATAAAAAAGCTGACCTTATTAAAATGGAAAAGACTCAACCTTGACCTCCTAATACAATGGAGTATCTGGTTGAGTTTCTTTTACAAGAAAGCAGCCAAGGAAATCAATCACGAAGGTGGCCGGAAATGATCAGAATCGGATTAACATCGTTTAAAGAACATGACAAATTAACTGGTAAAAAGAATAACACTCTTTATGAATATGCAGGGTTTCTACCCTTAGTGGAATTAGATACTGCCTATTATGGAATTCCCCGAAAGTCCTCAGTTGAGAATTGGATAAGTGAAGTACCTGAATCATTTCGCTTTGTAGTCAAAGTCTATCAAGGAATCAGCGGTCAAGGAGACTGGAAGCCTTATTATCAGACCGAAGAAGAGATGATTGCGCATTTTTTAGATGTTATGTCGCCAATGGTAGATGCTGGAAAGATGTTTTGCTTTTTAGTCCAATTCCCCTCATCATTCAAATGTACGAAAGAAAATGTCCAGTACTTGCGCAAACTTAGAAAGTGGTTTGAGGGTTATCCTGTTTCTATAGAATTGCGGGATTATTCTTGGTACAGCGATGAATTTCTTGAACGTACAAGAAACTTTATGTCTAGAGCCGCTTTTTCTTTAGCCATCATCGATGAGCCACAGTTGCTGAATACAACGATTCCTTTTGATCCATTTGTCACCAATCCGAACTTTGCTCTTTTTCGATTCCATGGTAGGAATGCGCAAGGATGGCAAGCAAATGATAAAGAGTGGCGTAAAAAAAGAACGTTATATCGTTATTCAGAAAAAGAACTGCAAGAACTAGCACATGAAGTCAAAGTAGTTGATTCTAAGACAAAAGAGGTAGGTGTGATTTTTAATAATAATTCTGGTGGTGATGCGGCTGAAAATGCATTAGCACTGCAAAAAATATTAAATATCAAGCCAGATGGACTCAATCCAACCCAAATGGATCTGTTTTAAGGGCTTATTTTATTCAAGAAAGGGGCGAAGTCTATGATCAAAGCTATTTTTTTTGATATTGACGGAACATTGGTCACCAATCGTTCAAAAGCGTTGGAATCAACAAAACAAGCAATTGAATATGCTCGGAAAAACGGCATTTTATGCGGTGTAGCAACGGGGCGCAGCCCAGTAAAGATCAAAGAAATCATTGATGAATTGGAATTAGATATGTATGTCGTGTATAATGGTCAACTGGTTTTTACTGCAGATCGCACGATTATCGACCACCCTTTTGAACAAAAAGTATTGGAACATATTGTTGAATTTGCAGATGAGAACCATCGACAAATCGTTTTTGGTGCGAGAAATCGGTTAGATGGATCAACGACGATGCTATTAGGACAATCGATTTTTATCAAGCGACTAGTCAGCTTTTTACCGCGTAAATTCCCGGTACGTCTGATGAAAAAAATCCTCCAGGTTTTTAGCCCTCACCGACAAAAGGATCGTTATGAAACGTTAGAGATATTAAAAGAACCAATTTATCAATGTATATTGCTCAGTCCGGAGTCAGAACAGAAAAAGTTAGAACATCGCTTTCCCGAGTGTACGTTTCAGCGTTCAAATACGTATACTGTAGATATCATCCCAAAAGGTGGTTCAAAATTACTAGGCATCCAAGCTTTCGCAAATGCTGTCGAAATTGAAATGGAAGAAATTATGGCATTCGGCGATCATTACAATGATATCGAGATGCTGAAAGGTGTAGGAATTGGAGTGGCCATGGGGAATGCTCAGATCGAAGTAAAACATGCTGCAGACTTTGTGACTCAATCAAATGAAGAAGATGGGATATACGAAGGACTGAAACACTTCGGTCTGATTTATTAGTCAATGAAAGAAGGAAAAAATCAGTATGGAAGCAGAGACACCTTTTCAAAAAGTAGAAACATTCCACAAAACTTTTGATCCAAGAAGACCAGAGATACCCACGGCTTTTACAGAAAATGAAGCTCATACACGTGCTGCGTTCAAAATAGAAGAACTTGTTGAATTTGTTGCAGCTACTTCACCTAATAAAGAACAACTGCATGAAGCTGTTATGCTGCTGCACGAAGCATTAGATAAAGCAGAAGAAAAAATACTTGGTAAAACACAGTGGGGAAGTGATCCGCTGGTTGAACAAGTAGATGCACTGACAGATATCCTTTACTTTACTTATGGTTCTTTTTCATTACTAGGAATAGTGCCTGATCGAATATTCGAAATCGTCCATCAGGCAAATATGGGGAAATTATTTCCAGATGGAAAACCTCATTATGACCCTGTAACAAATAAAGTGTTGAAACCTGAAAACTGGCAGATGGAATATGCTCCAGAACCTAAAATCGCGGCAGAAATCCAACGTCAGATTCAAGAAGCGATTGCTAAGAAGAAATCCGCTGATATAGGCATGTGCACAAATGAAAAAGAGTGATCAGAGTTTCACTATTTTTGTTATCTTTATACGATGGAAAAACAAAAGATTTTCGTTTAAGTTAGTGAATGCATGAAAATAGTATGCTATAATCTAGAATAGATGTCTTTTGCACGAGAGACGTATTATTTGGATTTATGCCAAGCAGAACGCCATCTGTTGCATAAAAGATGCATACTGAAAACGGAGGAACCATAAATGGGAAATAATGTTATCATCGGAATCGTCATTGCAATCATTATAGTCGCCATTGTCGTCTTTTTGGTTAGTTACTTGATGAAGAAAAAAAACCAAGATCGATTGGATGCCTTAGAAAAACGCAAGGAAGAATTATTTGACTTGCCAGTGATTGAAGAAGTCGATGATGTTAAAAAAATGCATCTGGTTGGGCAAAGCCAAAATACCTTTCGTGAATGGAGTCAAAAATGGAATGACATATCTACTTCCTCGTTCGCTGAACTAGAAAGTCAAATTTTCGAAGTGGAAAACCTCAATGAAAGTTTTCGGTTCTTAAAAGGAAAAAAAGCAGTTGTTGAAGCAGAAGCTACAATGGACCAAATGGAGAAACAAGTGACGGAAATCCGTGAAGGTCTAAAGGAATTGCGGGAAACGGAAGAACGCAACTCACTAGCTGTTCAGCAGGCACTTGACGTCTATGAAGAACTGAAAGAAAAAGTCAGAGAAGACGAGCATGAATACGGACCAGCTCTTTTTGAATTGCAAAAACAGATCAAAGTGATCGAAAAAGAATTTACGCAGTTTGTGACTTTAAACACTTCTGGAGACCCTGTTGAAGCCCGCGAGGTTTTGGATAAAGCAGAAAAACATACGTATGAAGTGGAAGCTCTGATGAAAAAAATTCCACCGCTGTATGAGGAGCTCCATACCACTTTCCCTGAACAACTTGAAGAAATCAGTGATACTTACGAGAAATTGATGGAAGAACAATATGTATTCCCAGAAGAAGATCTTGCTGAAGATATCGCAAAAGTAAGTCGAAGAATTGAAAATTCATTAGCCAATCTTGAAAAAACAGAAGTTGAAACGGTCGAATTTGAAAACCGTGAAACAGCTGATTTGATTGATTCGTTATATGATATCTTAGAACGGGAAATGGAAGCTCAGAGATATGTAAAAACTAACCAATCAACGATTGCAGAGTATATCAAACATACAACAAAGAATAACCGTCAATTATTGATTGAGCTGGATCACACATCTCAAAGCTATACATTGAACCACAATGAAATTGGCCGTGTACGAGGTTTCCAAACCGAAGTGGAAGAAATGGAACGTCAAAATGAACAGATGATTCCACAGATCCGTCAACACGAAATTCCTTATTCAGAAGTGCGCACGTTCTATAAAACAGTCTTCAAAGTCTTAGAAGATATCGAAAAGCAACAAGTAGAGATCGACGACTCATTACATGAATTGAGAAAAGGCGAAAAAGAAGCGCAAGAAAAGATCGATACATTCGAATTCAAATTGCGCAGTTTGAAACGTTTTGTAGAAAAACAACGTTTGCCTGGCTTGCCGAATGATTACCTAGAATTCTTTTTTGTTGCTACTGACCGTATTGAAGAACTAAGTGTTGTCTTGAATAAAATTCGAGTAAACATGGAAGAGGTCAATCGTTTAGTTGCTCTATGTGAAGAAGATCTAGAATTATTAGATAAGAAGACACATGATTTAGTAGATGCAGCAGCATTAACGGAGCAAATGCTCCAATATGCAAATCGTTATCGTCATACACACGAAGAAGTGAGAGAAGCAATTGATAAAAGCTACTATTTATTCAATAAAGAATATCACTATCAAGAAGCATTAGACGAAATCGGTACAGCATTAGAGCGAGTAGAACCTGGTGCTTTCAAACGCATCGAAGATTTTTATTTTAATCATCCAGACTTAGTATAAAGCAAAAAAGTTAGTAAACCAGCAAGAGCAAGACGGATTATTGTCTTGTTCTTGTCTTTTTTTGTATATTTGAAAATTGAAACAAGTGAAAATTTCACCTGCTCTTGAAAGCACCTTGGACAACCGTTATAATAGAAAAGAATTTCAAAAAAGAGGGGTTTCTTATGATATATTTTGATAACAGTGCAACAACCCCAATCTTTCCGCAAAGCTTAGATGCATATGTAAAAACCAGTCAGCGGATTATTGGGAATCCATCAAGCTTGCATGATTTAGGCAATCAAGCTAACCGGTTGTTGCAGCAAGCAAGAAAGCAGATCGCTGATTTGATCCATGTAGAACCAGAAGAAATCTATTTTACTTCAGGCGGAACAGAAGGAGATAACTGGGTATTAAAAGGAACGATGATCGAAAAAAGAGAATATGGGAATCATATGATCATTTCAGGAGTCGAACATCCGGCCGTCAGCGAGACAGCAGAACAATTAAAAGAATTAGGAATCGAAGTAAGTATCGCCCCAGTGGATAAACGCGGATTTGTACGTGTCGACGAATTGAAAGAATTAATAAGAAAAGAGACAGTATTAGTCTCTGTTATGGCTGTGAATAATGAAGTAGGATCGATTCAGCCCATCCAGGAAATCAGTGATCTTTTGGATGATTTTCCTAAAATTCATTTCCATGTAGATGCTGTTCAGGCGATTGGAAAAGTACCATTCTCGCAATGGTTGACAGAAAGAGTTGATTTTGCAACATTTTCAGCTCATAAATTCCATGGCCCACGGGGAACTGGTTTCATTTATTGGAAAAAGGGTCGTCGTTTAGCACCATTACTGACAGGTGGAGGGCAAGAAAGAAATCAGCGAAGTGGGACAGAAAATGTTCCAGGTATTGTGGCTATGGTTAAAGCTTTACGTTTATCATTAGAGATAAAGGAACAAAAACCTGAGCAGACACAACGCTTAAAAGTAGCTCTAATCAATGCGTTGAAGACGTATGAGAAAGTGACGATTTTTTCAGAAGGAACTGACTATGCACCGCATATTTTATGTTTTGCTCTAAAAGGAATTCGCGGCGAAGTTCTCGTCCATGCCTTAGAAGAAAAACAAATATTTGTTTCTACTACTAGTGCCTGCTCCTCACGTAAACATATGGCAAGCAGTACATTGCACGCAATGCATGTACCAAATGATCTGGCTACATCTGCTGTTCGAATCAGCTTAGATGAAAACAATTCGCTTGCAGAAGTCGAGCAATTTATGATTATTTTCAAGCAGCTTTATAAGAAATTTTCTGCAATCAATTAAAAGAGGAGTGTTCTTGTGAAATACAGTGAAATTATGGTCCGTTATGGGGAACTTTCGACAAAAGGAAAGAATCGAAAAAGCTTTATCATGCAACTAGCACAAAATGTCAGACAAGCTTTGAAAGACTTTCCAGAAATCAAAATCCATGCTGATCGGGACCGGATGCATCTTTTATTGAATGGCGCAGACGGGCAGCTAGTTATTCCAAAACTAGCAAAAATATTTGGGATCCAAAATTTCTCTCCAAGTATTCGTGTAGAAAAAGATGTCGAAGTTTTGAAACAAGCTGTTCAAGACATCATGAAAGAAATTTATACTGGGAAAGAAACATTTAAAATTATCGCTAAAAGAAGCGATCACCAATTTGAATTGACAAGTAATGAATTGAATCAAACATTAGGTAATGCTGTTTTTGATATTTTCCCGCATATCCAAGTTCAAATGCGTCAACCAGATATTCCATTACGTGTAGAGATTCGGCGTGATGGCGCTTATCTATCGTATGAAACGATCAAGGGAGCTGGAGGATTGCCCGTAGGAACAAGCGGAAAAGGAATGCTTATGCTTTCTGGGGGGATTGATTCTCCTGTAGCAGGGTACTTTGCCATGAAGCGGGGAGTGGAAATTGAAGCTGTTCATTTTGCTAGTCCGCCGTATACAAGTGAACAAGCACTGCAAAAAGCAAAAGATCTAACAGCCAAACTAGCACCTTATGTGGGAACGATCCATTTTATCGAAGTGCCATTTACCGAGATTCAAGAAGAAATCAAAAAGTCAGTGCCACAAGGATATTGGATGACAATTACTCGTCGAATGATGTTGCGTTTGACCGATGAAATTCGCCGTATTCGTCATGGTTTAGTCATTTTGAATGGTGAATCATTAGGTCAAGTGGCTTCACAAACTTTGCAAAGTATGGTGGCTATCAATGAAGTAACGAATACGCCAATCATTCGGCCTGTAGCGACAATGGATAAACTTGAAATCATTGAAGTAGCAGAACAGATCGATACATTTAATCTTTCTATCCAGCCTTTTGAAGATTGCTGTACGATTTTTGCTCCTCCACAGCCAAAAACACGCCCTCAACTGGAAAAGGTCCATCAATATGAAGAGCGTTTAGCAATAGATGAAATGATCCAACGAGCACTAGCTGGCTTGAAGATGGAAGAGATACAAGCAGAATCGTCTAATGAAAAAACTGAAGAATTTTCAGAATTGCTATAAGAGGTTATGAAAATAGTGTTTTGACCAGAGTATTAGAGAAACAAAACGAAAAAATAGCTCCATGTATTTTACCGTTTTTGAACTAATGTCGAAGATTAGCTGATTGAATACCATTTATCAAGAAGTTATGGAAAAGCCGGTTCTTTTTTACTAACTGAAAAATAAAATTTTATTTAGAGATCAAGCTACAGTTGATAAATGATATAAAAAAGAGAATTTCCCATGAAATAGCGAGGTTGTGACAGAAGTGGGCAGCTTCAAGAAATAAGAAGGAATTTACGAAAATTGCTTTTCAAATTTTTGTGAAATTTCGGCTTATTTTTCGAAGAAGTTACTTCTGGAACACCGTGTATCAGAGGTTGCGAAAAAGCTGCCCTGCATCAAGTAATAAGAACAGCCAAACAAAAATAGTTCCTCATATTTTACGTTTGGTTGAGCTTATTACCGCAGATGCAAGCTTTTGAACACCGTTTTATTTGTCTCACACCCTTTTCCTTCCTACTTGTAACCTTGCTCCCGTGTTAGAAACATGTTACACTAAATATGTGAAATTATTAACAAGGAGCGTCGTTATGCGAGAAAAAACAGATACACTGCCAAAAGCAACTGCGAAAAGATTACCTTTATATTTACGCTACTTGAAGATGCTGGATGACTCAGGTATAAGTAGAATCAAATCAAATGAGTTCAGCGAAATCACCCAAATTCCTTCTGCAACGATCCGCAGAGACTTCTCGCAATTAGGCGAGCTAGGCAGAAGCGGATATGGCTATGATGTCCCTTTTCTTATCGATGTATTCAATAATATCCTTAATACTAAAGAAGAAAAACGAATCGCATTAGTAGGATATGGAAATCTTGGCAAAGCATTGAAACACAACAATTTTAGAAGAAATGAAAATCTAAATATCGTGTGCGTCTTTGATAATGATCCAGCACTGATCAATCGAGTAATTGATGGAGAAATGATCTATCCGATTGATCGTTTCGCGGAGATAGCCAAAGCAAAAAATGTGACAGTAGCAATCTCTACGGTACCAAGTAAATATTCACAATCTGCTATTGATGAAATTGTCAAAGGAAATGTAACCGCTATACTTAATTTTGCGCCTGACAGAGTAACTGTCCCAGCTTATGTCAATGTTCAATACATTGATTTGACAACCGAGTTGCAGACGCTTATTTACTTTGATGAGAATTACTCAGAAGTTTTTTCTTAGGAAAATTTGAGTAGGCTTATTGATCTTGCGAGAACTCGTCGTAATTCTTTCAAAAATTTTTTAGTACTAAATGAAGTGGTTTTTTCACGACCACTTGTTGACTAAAAAAAAAAACCATTGTAGAATGAAGCATAACGCTGAACAAGAGGAGTAACTGGCACATTCATTCTTAGAGAGAGAACTATCTGCTGAAAGGTTCTCAATGACAACCAGTGAAGGTAGCTTGGGAGTTTCTGTCTTGAATGGAGTAGAGATAGACGAGTCGTGATCGTTAACTCACTTGAGAGGCAATAATGATTGATTATTGCAATTTAGGTGGTACCGCGTAAATCATACGTCCTAGAATACGAAAGTATTTTAGGACGTTTTTTAGTTTAAAGGAGGAAAACAGCATGACGGAAGAAAATAACCTATCAACAAAATATAATCCGCAAGAAGTTGAAGCTGGACGTTATCAGCATTGGTTAGAACAAGATTTGTTTAAACCGAGCGGAGATAAAAAAGCAAAACCTTATTCAATCGTAATCCCGCCCCCAAATGTTACTGGAAAACTTCATTTAGGGCATGCTTGGGATACGACCTTGCAAGATATGCTGATTCGTCAAAAGAGAATGCAAGGATATGATACTTTATGGCTGCCTGGTATGGACCATGCAGGAATCGCGACACAAGCAAAAGTAGAAGCGAAGCTTAGAGAGCAAGGGATTTCTCGTTATGATCTAGGTCGTGAAAAGTTCATCGATCAAGTGTGGGAATGGAAAGAAGAGTATGCGAGCCACATCCGCGAACAGTGGGCTAAAATGGGCTTATCTTTAGATTACAGTAGGGAACGTTTTACATTAGATGATGGATTATCTGAAGCAGTACGTAAAGTTTTTGTTACCTTATACGAAAAAGGTTTGATTTATCGTGGTGAATATATCATCAACTGGGATCCTCAAGCACGAACAGCTCTATCTGATATCGAAGTTATTCATAAAGATATCGAAGGCGCCTTTTATCATATGAGCTATGAACTAGCAGATGGATCAGGCGTAGTAGAAATTGCGACAACCCGTCCAGAAACGATGTTGGGAGATACGGCGATTGCTGTTCATCCAGAAGACGAGCGTTATCAAGCGCTCATCGGCAAAAAAGTGATTCTACCTTTAGTCAATAAACAAATCCCAATCATTGCAGATGAATATGTAGATATGGAATTCGGGACAGGTGTAGTAAAAATCACTCCAGCACATGATCCAAACGACTTTGAGGTAGGTAATCGTCATGATCTTCCACGCGTAAATGTTATGGATGATGATGGTACGATGAATGAACTAGCAGGAAAATATGCTGGAATGGAACGTTTTGCTGCTCGTAAAGCAATCGTGCAAGATCTGAAAGAAATCGGTCGATTGATTAAAATCGATACGATGATCCACAGTGTGGGTCATTCCGAGCGGACAGGTGTCGTTGTTGAACCTCGGCTGTCTACTCAATGGTTTGTAAAAATGGCGCCGTTAGCGAAAAAAGCCATTGATAACCAAGAAACAGATCAAGCAGTGGAATTCTTCCCTCCAAGATTCAATCAAACGTTTTTACGTTGGATGGAAAATGTCCATGATTGGGTAATCTCACGACAATTATGGTGGGGACATCAAATTCCTGCATGGTATCACAAAGAAACAGGTGAAATGTATGTAGGGATGGAAGCACCAGCGGATAGTGAAAACTGGGTACAAGATCCTGATGTTTTAGACACTTGGTTTAGTTCAGCTTTGTGGCCTTTCTCAACAATGGGCTGGCCAGATACGGAAAGCGAAGATTATAAGCGATACTTCCCTACTAGCACTTTAGTAACCGGTTATGACATCATTTTCTTCTGGGTAAGCAGAATGATTTTCCAAAGCTTGGAATTTACTGGCGAACGTCCATTTGAGAATGTCTTGATTCATGGATTGATTCGTGACGAACAAGGGCGGAAGATGAGTAAATCATTAGGTAATGGAATCGATCCGATGGAAGTAATCGAAAAGTATGGAGCAGATGCTCTCCGCTGGTTCTTATCGAATGGTTCTGCACCAGGACAAGATGTCCGCTTCAGCTATGAAAAAATGGATGCTTCTTGGAACTTTATCAACAAAATCTGGAATGCTTCACGTTTCGTTATCATGAATATCGAAGGAATGACCGTAGAAGAGATCGATTTATCTGGAGAAAAATCAGTGGCTGACCGGTGGATCCTTACTCGTTTGAATGAAACGATCGAACGAGTAACTGAGCTATTTGATCGTTTTGAATTTGGTGAAGCAGGTCGACAACTGTATAACTTTATCTGGGATGATTTTTGTGACTGGTACATCGAAATGAGTAAAGAAGTACTTTATGGAGATGATGCTGTTTCAAAACAAACCACCCGTAGCATCTTAGTCCATACACTTGATCAGATCCTACGTTTATTGCATCCAATCATGCCATTCGTTACAGAAGAAATATGGGAACATATTCCTCATCAGGGAAATTCTCTAGTAGTGGCAGAATATCCTGTTGTACGTCCAGAGTTTGATGATGAAACAGCTTCTAAAGGGATGGAAGTATTGAAAGAATTGATTCGAGCCGTTCGAAATATTCGTTCAGAAGTGAATACACCATTGTCTAAACCAATTACGTTGCTAATTAAAACAAACGATGCTAAAATCGATCAATTTTTAGTTGAAAATACAAGCTATATCGAACGCTTCTGTAATCCCGAAGAGTTGACGATATCAAGTGAGATCACTGCGCCAGATCTAGCGATGTCAGCTGTTCTGACAGGTGCAGAAATCTTCTTGCCGTTAGCAGGATTGATCAATATTGAAGAAGAAATCAAACGATTAGAAAAAGAACTGGAAAAGTGGACAAGCGAAGTAAAACGTGTCCAAGGAAAACTTTCTAATGAACGTTTTGTTTCTAACGCGCCGGAAGAAGTAGTAGAGGCAGAGCGTGCAAAAGAAAAAGATTATTTAGAGAAGCAAACGGCTGTCAAAGAACGAATCGAAAGTTTGCGTACTATTCAATAAGAATAGAAAAAGAGAGTGTGAAATCAGCTAGCTATTACTAAAAGCTAGCTGATTGAACATCGTTACAGGAAAGAGTTTGAGCCTCACTCTTAGCTTCGATTCATAAGGAGATGTGACATAAATTTTGTCGCATCTCTTTTTTAGTCTACTCTTATTATGTAGGAGAAGGAGGGAGGTGGATCATGTATCAAGAGTCAATAAAGTAGTTGATAAAATCGTTCCTCTCTCTGTTTCTTTTCTCTTTGTCATACTTTTATTTTTCTTATGTGTTCTATTTGTTATAATAAAAGAGAAATGGGGGAATTGTTGATGACGATTGAAGAAGCAATAGAATGGATCCATAGTCGATTACCATTTGGTTCACGTCCTGGCCTTGACCGAGTCGAAGCTTTATTAGAAGTGGTAGGGCATCCAGAGAGAAAAGTAAAAACGATCCATATCGCTGGAACAAACGGAAAAGGTTCTACTGTAGCTTATTTGAGAAGCCTATTAGAAGAGGCTGGGCTGACAGTAGGTACATTTACTTCACCTTATATCGAAACGTTCAATGAACGGATCGCAATCAATGGCAAAAGCATTCCAGACAATGATTTGATCCAGCTTGTAAAAAAATATCAGCCACTGATCAAACAACTTGATCAATTTGAAGCAGTAGCTGGTATTACTGAATTCGAGACATTAACAGCAATGGCATTTGATTATTTTTTGATGAAGAAAGTGGACGTAGCGATTATCGAAGTTGGCTTAGGCGGCTTATTGGATTCTACCAATGTAGCTGTACCAATGCTGACGGGAATAACAACGATTGGACTTGATCATACCGAAATACTTGGAGATACAATTGAAGAAATCGCTGCACAAAAAGCTGGAATCATCAAACAAGGCGTTCCAGTAGTAACAGGAAATATTGCCCCAGAAGCTTTTACTGTCATCCAACAAACAGCTAAAGCAAAAAATGCACCGCTTTATGTATACGGGGAAAATTATAAAATAAACTATCTGCATCCTGATGAGATGTGGGGAGAAGTATTTGAATTTTTTAATGAAATAGGAAAGATCCCTCAATTAACCACTCCGCTTTTAGGGCAACATCAAGCTGAAAATGCAGGAGTAGCCATCGAATTGTATTTTGTTTACTGTCAATTGGAAAAGCTGCCTTTCCGAGAAAAAGATGTTTTGAAGGGATTGAAGAAATCTCGATGGCCAGGAAGAATGGAGCGTTTGAGTAACGAGCCATTAGTTGTTTTAGATGGTGCCCATAATACGCATGCAATGAACCGGCTTGTTGAGAATTTGAAAAAAGAATTCAAAGGATATCAAATCAACATTTTGTTTTCCGCCTTACGAACTAAAAATGTTAGAGAAATGCTAGAACGATTGCAGCAAGTACCAAATGTCCATATTTATTTGACGACCTTTGAACATCCAAAAGCCATCGAATTAAGTGAAGTATCAGATTTAGCAAGTGAGAGAGTATCAATCGTTTCATTGTGGCAATTCGGATTAGCAGATATATTGGAAAAGATGACAAATGAAGACGTATTAGTTGTGACCGGTTCACTTTATTTCATTTCAGAAGTTCGCCATTTATTAATACAATTAGGAGGAGATCATGAAGTATAATGCAGTGATTTTTGACATGGATGGTTTGCTGTTCGACACAGAGTTAGTGTATTACGAAGCCACACAAGTAGTAGCAGACAAGATGGGTTTTCCTTATGATAAAGACCTGTATTTAAAATTCTTAGGTGTTTCAGATGAAGAAGTATGGGCGAATTATCATATGATTTTCTCGGAATTTGGCAAAACAAGTGTACAAAGATTCATAGATGATTCATACCAGGAAACGCTTGAACGTTTTTCGCAAGGAGCGGTACAAATGAAGCCCGGTGTGTTGGAACTCCTCTCTTTTTTAGAAGAACATCAGATTCCCAAAGTTGTCGCTTCCAGTAACCAACGAGCAGTCATTGAACTTTTATTGAAGAAGAACAATCTGTTTGAACGATTTGAGACGATTGTTTCTGCAGAAAATGTTCAACGAGCAAAACCAGACCCAGAAATTTTCTTGTTAGCTAATCAGAAGCTAGGTACAGCGAAGAAAGAAACATTGATTTTAGAAGATTCACAAAATGGTATTTTAGCAGCTTCTGCGGCTGAGATCCCGGTAGTCATGGTACCAGATCTGCTTCCACCATCCCAAGAATTGATCAAAAAAACAGCTGGGGTTGTTTCTTCTTTACATGAAATCCCTGCATTGTTAAAATAAAAATCCATCTCTTTTCGTATCTTATTTTAGATAAGATAGAAAGGAGATGTTTTTTTGGGAAAACGATTGATCAAAGAAGTACCTACTAGCTCTTTACCAAGGGAACGTATGGAAATTTATGGCGCGGAAGCTTTATCGGATCAGGAGCTTTTGGCAATCTTACTGCGTACCGGTCAACACCCTTATAGTGTGATGTCGATTGCTGGAAATCTGTTAAAAACGTTTGGAGGACTGGCCTCTTTACGACAGGCTACTTTGCATGAGTTAGAAGAGATTCGAGGGATAGGACGCGTGAAAGCAATCGAAATCAAAGCCTTGATCGAATTAGGTCGACGAATTCAGACGGATCATGAAAGAGCGGCTCCACCGGTTCGTACCAGCTACGAATTGGCCCAGCAATTGATTCTGGAAATGAAAGATCACAAACAAGAACATTTGGTTTGTATTTATTTGGACACGAAGAATCAAGTGATCTTAAAAAAAACAGTGTTCATCGGTTCGCTGAATCAGTCAGTCGCTCATCCTAGAGAAATTTTCCATTATGCTGTACGTTATTGTGCAGCAAGGATCGTTTTAGCGCATAATCATCCTTCCGGAATATATAAGTTAGTACACATAAATTATATAAGGAAATTTACTGTTATATTGCCATCTGGAAATACTATTATGTTATCGATAATTGAACGCCATAATGCATTTTTTTCTTCTTCCGAAGATTCTTTATAAATTTCATCGAATTCTTTTGATAGAATAAATTCGACATTTTTTATATCTATTTTAGCTGGCTCTACTTCAATTTCATTTAATTCTTTCATTAAAGCTTCTCGATCTTTTTTGTATTCCTCTAAGTCTATAACTTCATTCAAGTAGGCTTTCTTCAATCTATCTAATTTATTCTCAATATTTTTCTTACTATTTTTCTTTTTAATAATCTTTGGTTGTTTTTTTGAATAGTTTATTTGTATTTGTTCAAATTTTTGTTTAGTAGCTTCAAAAATATAACGTTCTAAATTTTTTTCGTAAAAAGCGCGCTTATTTGTGCAACGTAATTTATTATTTCTTCGTTTTACACATCTATAACAAGTCCTTTCGTATATAGATTCTGTACCGTCTTTTTTCTTATATCTTGCTTTAATAGTTTGACCAGCTACTGATCCCTGACAGTCAGAACATTTTAATAAACCTTTAAAAATGTAATCACGTTTTGCATTTGTTTTTAAATTTTTAGGTAAGGCTTTTTGAACAGCATAAAAAAGTTTTTTATCAATAATAGGAGGACAGTAATTTTTATTATTTCTTAATTCACCAATGTATTTTTTGTTCGTCAACATATTTTTAACACTTTGATAATCTCTAACGATTCCATACTGAGAGCCTAAATAATAAACAGTTTTTCTTAAACTACCACTAGAAAGAAAGTAGTTGAATATATCTATCACGATAGGAGCATCATCATTTATTACTAATTTCTTATTTTCTATAGAGTAGCCTAACGGAGTTTTCCCGCTTACTACTTCACCTTGTGCAATTTTATTTGCCATAACAGCTTTGATGCGTTCTGAATCAATTTGGGCTTCCAATTCAGCAAAACTCATTACTTGTGCAATGAAAGTTCTGCCATACGCTGTAGTTGTATCATAATATTGTTGAGAAACAGCATTCCAAGAAACATTGTGTTTTTCTAAAATTTCTTGAGTGTTTAAATAATGTCGTAGATTTCTAAACCATCTATCTAATTTTGTAAATAAAATTAGATCTATTTTATTTTCTTTTACATCTTGTAATAGTTTTTGAAATTCATCACGATTTATTTTTTGACCAGAAATACCACCGTCTACATATTCATTAACTACTTTCAAATCCTTGTGTTGTTCGATATATTCATAGAGGGTTTCTTTTTGTTCTCTAAGACTATCTCCATGTTTGGCTTGTTGTTCAGTTGATACTCTCATATATAATGCTACTCGTTTCATGTTATCTCCTTTCGAATGTATGTTCTTATCGTTGTAAAAGAAAAGCCCGAAGGCTAATCTTTTTACTACACATCTGTTAATTCTAATGATCTTCTGTATTGTTCAGCTTGAGCTAGTTTAGTAAAAGATACAGTTCCGTTATAATTTTCTAAAACAACTTTTTCAATTTCATCAAGAGATACTTTAAAGAATTCTTTTCGTTGATTAACTTTATTGACTTCGTTTTTTCTAAAATGCGAATGTAGTTGATTTTCTAATGTTGGTGCATCTTCTGAAAATATCATTGCATGAACATCAAATTCAAAAGGTACAGAAGCGCTACTAAGTTCCTTAATTCTATCCATAGGTTCTAACCGTCTAGTCATTCCTATTTTATAGACATCTTCACCGAAAGATCCGATATTACTGATGACATAAACATAGCCAGCTCTAGTATTAAGTTCTCTTTGCAATACATCTTCTTTGACAGTTTCTAGTTCTCTTAATTTCTCTTCCAGTTCTTTAATTTTATCAGCATAGAGTTCTTTTTCAACATCAGCACTAGCTTTTTGCATGTATGCCATTAACTTAGTTATCTCTGAGTTAAACTGTCGTTCTTCTTTATCAATGCGTTTCTTTTCACGTTCTATTTCACGTCTTACCTTTTCTTCTTCAATCATTTGTTCTTTTATTGCTTTTTGCTGTTCTTTTTCATCGTTAACTTTAACTATGTATGAATAGTTGAGTTCTAATTCTTGAAGTTTTAATTCAAGTAATTCTTTTTTGAATTCTGCTTCATCGTTTTTAAAAAGCTTGTTTATTTTATCAAAAGTTCTTATAATTTTTTCTCTAGTTGAATCTACGTTAGAAATAGTAAGTTTATTGAGAAGTCCAGTTATTTCTGATTCTAATGGTATAAGCATTTTCTTTTTAATATTATTAGCTTCTCTATTATTCAAATAAGAAGGAATATTAATTGCACCGTCTAAAATAAAATCCTTTTCTTTAATCTTTAATAAAGAAAGTTTGTTTTTTATTTCGGATGAAGAAGTTTCATCTATATTCGGAATAATTACTGATTTATAGATAGTGACCAGAGATGTGTCATATTTTTGATTAATTTCATCGTCTAACCGCTGGCTTTCAGCATTAAGAATATCAATTTTGTTTTCTAGCGTTGACAAGTTTTTATTCAATTTACTTATGTTTTTCTCTTTTTCAGATATAAACGTTTCCCTAGCATTTAATTCTTGAGAATATTCCTTTACCTTACTCTCTAAGGCAGAAGTTTTATCTTTTAATTTTTTAGCTTCAGATAATTTGCTACTACCCATAATTATTAAAACTATTCCAACTAAAAACAATAGTACTCCCATTCAAAACGCCTCGCTTCTTTTATAAAATAATTGTCAAAATCATATAAACCCTTACCGAAGTTGACGGCTCCGGCATGGGAATTTTTTTAAAATACAACTTTTCCGATAATTCTAATCTGTTCTGGCGATACAATTCTATCTTCGTATAAGTCGTTTATAGAACGTAAAATGATTGTTTGATTTTCGTAATCTTTATATATCTCTTTACATGTAACTCCGTCACCACCTAATTCCACAATAGCAATTTCCCCATCTTCTACGTCCGGTTGTTCTTTAACGAATACGAATTGTCCATTCCTGATAACAGGTTCCATTGAATCGCCTATAATAGGTACTGCGAAGTCAGCAGCACTTGGAACTCTCTCAAATTCTTCCTCTTCGACAACCGTATCACCGTAAGTAAGTTCTGTTGGATTGGCAGCCGAAGCCGAATTGTGAACAGTTGGGATTTTTTCTTTTTTAGGAAAATCTAGGACATTTTCTTGTTTTTGTTCTTCTAATCGATTACTTGCAAATTCATAGGTAGCAACTTTATTTTCGTCGTTAAGCTGATTATATATAGGAAGGATATTATATATCTGATTAGATATAGATAAATCAATATTCATCAAATCATCTATATCAACATTGAATATCTTAGCTATCTCATTTAAGGTTTTTAATTTTGGTGTATATTTTCCTTTTTCCCATTCGCTTATTGAGGATGAACTTTTTCTTCCTAGTTTTTCGGCTAGTTCTTGTTGATCAATATTATACTTTTCTCTAAGAAACTTTAGATTTTCAGCGAACATAGTAACACCTCCTTGAGTTAATTGTAACACCGTTTCGGAAAAAATGTAACAGGTTTCTTAGAAAATATTTTAGTGTTTTTAAAGAAGTATTTACGCAAAATAGAAATCGATTTCAGGAAAACCGAAATATGCACTTGACTTCGGAAAAACCGAAGTATATAATTTAGTCAGAAAGTTAAAGAGAGGAGGCGAATAAAATATGGATACCGCGAAGAAAGAAAAATATACATTGAGACAATTAAGAGCTTTAAAGGGTTATTCAAAAGAAGAACTGTCAAGGAAAAGCAAAGTGACATCAAGAACAATATTTATTTACGAAAACGATGTAGATAAAATGAGGAACGGAAAGTACGCCACTCTAGAAAAAATTGCTAAGGCATTGGGTGTTAGAGTTTCCGATATTTTTTTAGACCCTGATTCGGAAAAACCGAAATCAATAACAGGTGAAACAAAACAAGTCAGCTAGGAGGTGTGAATAGTGGAAGAGAAGAATATAAAAGTACCGACTCTTGAAGAATATACAAAAATTGTTGTCGAAACAGACGAGCAGAACCCGAAAACAATCGCAGTTATTACGGCGAATGATATTGAATCATGCGAAGGTTTTCGAGTTCGAATGACCCCTAGATATGATTAATGTTCTTTATCACGTGGAGGTATAGGATCGTTTCCAAAACTATCTTTTGATTGTATTTGTCCATTCTTTTTTTGGACAATAAACTCTGATTGCTGTTTTTTAGAAATCTTTTTACCATACTCAACAGCATCTGATTTATTATCAAATAGTTTTGTATCTTCGGAATTACCTTCACCACGTACAGCCCATTTGCCATTTCTAGGAGATACCCATTGATTTTTACCCATAACAATTCACCTCGCTTTCAAGTTAATTCTATTAAGAGGTGAAAAGAAAACAAACTGATGGAGGTGAGATTGTGAGTAACAAGCCAAAAATCACTTTGAATGGCACACCTAATCTTCAAAGATTAGCAGATGAAATGGCTAGAATACGTTCTAGACATTGGGGAGTTACTGTGGTGGCAACCATAATTGAACAAAAAGAAAAGCCCACACAGCCGGCAAGCAAGTAGTGGGCACCATAGAACAATAATATTATATCACACACTCGCCACTTCCGAAAAGAGGAGTTGCTGCTCTCCTTTCAAGTTTGCCAAAGTCCACGTTTCTTCATTTTGGCAACTCCTCTTCTTGGAGGTGGTGACGGCGAGAGACGAAGGAGGGATGACATGAAGGAAGAATCAAAAATAGGGATTTTGAATGAGAACAATTACACAAGATTAATTATTGAAACAGAAGAAGGGGAAAAAGTAGCAGAAGTTACATTGACCGATGCAACTCCTGCTGACGGTTATCGTATTCGATTAACTCCTAAATATGATTAACCTTTTGGTGGGTGTGGATCGTTTCCGGGACTATCACGGCTTTGAATTTTTCCATCTCTGCCATGAATAAATAGCTCAGATCCTTGATTTTTAGAAATCTCTCTAGCGATTTTTACTGCTTCTGATTTTGTATTAGTATGTGCAGTCGCTTTAGAATTTCCAGCACCTTTGACATTCCAACCACCATTGGAATTAGGTACAACATGTTGATTTTTTCCCATAGTTTTCACCTCCATTTCTATAGAAATATTTTATCAAATAGAAATGGAGAAATTCAATAAACGAAAGGAGGGATCAAATGACATTACAAGAGCATCAACACTTGATGCGAAAACTAAATCAGGAATACCACGAGGAAATGAAACCTAGATTGCTAGGGGAACAATGGCGTGAACGCCAGAAGAAGTGGTTAGAAATAAAAAAGTGACTCAGCCGTCCAAAGCAATGAGTCACAAACCAAAAATTATACCTAAGGAGATTTTATCACATGAATAAGAAAATTGAAAATCTTATCGAAGAATTGAAACGTGAATGCCAAAAGCAAGGTGTTTCTATTATTTGTACAGCCCAAAAAGAAGGGGAACTTAAAAGTCTCGTTTATGGTGAGACAACAGAAATTTTACTTTGTCTTGCTATGCAAGAAGAACATTTAGATGAAAATCTCCCATTGTCAGCACATATTATGCGTAGAATTGCTGTGGATGCTTACGAACAAGCGAAAAATGAAGAAGAAAATCAACCTTCAAATCATACTTTTGTTATTAATAACAAGGAAGATTTAGCTGATGTGATGACTCGTATTCTCAAGGGGGAATTTCAATGATGAATGAAAAAACAATTGATCTACTCATTATTTTATTTTTCACGTTAGTGATTGTAGCGAAAAGTTATGTAATCTTTGGCTTGTTATTCGCAATTACCATGCTTGTGCTTTGCGTGTTAGCAAGCAGAAAAGAGGTTAAACATGAACGAGTTAGCAAATCTTGACAACTATTTAACTGATCCTGATTATGCTAAACCACCATATGAAGCGCCAATTGATGAGGAGGATGAAGATGAGTAAATCTACCTTAGAAATGAGCCATCAAGAATGGCTCGAAGACCGCAAAAGAGGTATTGGTGGCTCAGATGTTGCAACCGTACTTGGATTAAACAAATACAAATCTCCTTATCAATTGTGGCTTGAGAAAACGGGTCAAATTGAATTGAAAGATTTAGAAAGCGAACCAGCTTATTGGGGTAATGTTTTAGAAGAAGTGGTTGCTAAAGAGTTTCAGGAACGTACAGGCAAAAAAGTACGCAGAAGAAACCAAGTATTTGAACATCCATTACATCCATTTTTAAGAGCAAATATTGATCGGGAAGTAGTGGGAGAAAATGCCATTCTGGAATGTAAAACAGCCAATCAATTTCTCGGAAAAGAGTGGGAAGGTGAAGAGGTACCGCTTAGCTATCTCTGTCAAGTTCAGCATTACATGAACGTTTTAAACAAAGACTATTGTTATATCGCTGTTTTGATCGGTGGACAAAAATTCATTTGGAAGCGGATTGAACGAGATCAAGAGCTGATCGATACAATCACTGAACAATTAGTAGAGTTTTGGGAAACGAACGTTCTTGGAGGTATCGAGCCTGTAATTGACGGAAGTGGAGCGACTGCTGACTTCTTAAAAGAAAAATATGCAGATGTAGAAGAAAATCAAACAGCTCTACCATCACGTTTTGATGAACTTATCGAGCAAAAAAGAGAACTCAAACGGACGAAAAAAGAAATTGAATCAGCTATCCGTCAAGTAGACAACGAGATTATCAGCGAGCTAGGTAAACGTGAAGCCAGTATCGGTATCACTCAAAAAAACATCATCAGTTGGAAATTTGTCCGTACGAGACGTATGAACTCGAAGAAACTAGCAGAGAAATATCCAGATGTCGCAAATGATGAAGAGATTTATAACGTTACTGAATCAAGAAGGCTAACCGAAAAGGGGATCAAATAATATGGCAACAAATGAATCGTTAAAAAATCAATTGGCAGAAAAGCCACAGAAACAAGTTGCACCAGGACAGTTAGGGCTTAAAGCTCTAATGAATACACCAACAATGAGAAAGAAATTTGAAGAAGTACTTCATGACAATGCTAATGCTTTTATGTCGAATGTTATGACTCTTGTATCTAATGACAGTTATCTTGCAGATAGTGAACCGATGTCTATCATGAGTGGTGCGTTAACTGCTGCAACATTAAATCTTGGGCTAGATAAGAATTTAGGTTATGCATATTTAGTTCCATTCAATAGTAAAAACAAGCAAACAGGAAAATGGGAAAAGAAAGCTCAATTCATGCTTGGCTATAAAGGATATATCCAATTAGCCCAACGATCAGGTAAATACAAAGCATTAAATGTGATCGAAGTTTACGAAGGAGAACTAAAAAGCTGGAACCGACTGACAGAAGAGTTTGAGTTTGATCCAAATGGTAGAACGTCTGATGAAGTCATTGGATATGTTGGCTATTTCGAGTTACTGAATGGATTCAAAAAAACTGTCTATTGGACCAAACAAGAAATCGAAGCTCATCGGATTGCTAACAATAAAGATCGCGATAAGACAAAGTTAAGTGGTGTGTGGGCATCTGATTACAATGCAATGGCACGAAAAACTGTTTTGAGAAATCTTCTTTCTAAATGGGGAATCTTGTCCATCGAAATGCAAGAAGCCACCACATCGGATGAGAGAGTCCAAAGGGTTCAAGAAGACGGCAGCATTATTGCTGAAACAGAAGTTGAAGAAGATATTCCTGAAAGAAAAGAAGCAGAGGTTATATCTGAAGAAAATGAAGATGTACAAACTGGATTATTTGATGCATCTAATCCGCCGTTAAACAAATAATGAGGGAGCTTTCTCCCTTGCTTTTCTAGAGGAGAAATACGAATGAACACAGGATATGTCAAATTACATCGAAAAGTGATGAATTCATTCGTTTGGACCAATCCTTATATGTATAAATTATGGAGCTTGTGTTTGATGAAAGCGAGTCATGAGAATCGCAAGATACTTTTTAATGGAAAAGAGATACAAGTGAACAGCGGAGAATTCGTCACAGGGCGCGATGCTATCACATCTGAGATGAACGAAGGCGTGAAACGTGAACATCAAGTGAACAGCGGTTCTGTATGGAGATGGCTAAAACAATTTGAAAAAAACGGAATGTTGAACATCAAATCAACTACGAAATACAGCGTTATATCAATAAAAAACTGGTCTTTGTACCAAAGCAGTGAACAACAAATGAACATCAAACGCACAACAAGTGAACAACAAGTGCACACAAACAAGAATGAAAAGAATTATAAGAATGAAAAGAATAATAAAACATCATCGTCGCAACCACGCAAAAAGCGTGTTTACGACACCGACTCAGTTTACTACATTCTCGCGGAGGAGTTATTCAAACAGATTTGTCAGAATCAGGAAATCAAAAAGCCGAATCTGCAAAGTTGGGCAGATAACATTCGGAAAATGATCGAGATCGACAAGCGGACCGAAAACCAGGTACGGGGAATGATTGAATGGAGTCAGCACAATGTGTTTTGGGCATCGAATATTTTATCTGCTAAAAAATTGCGAGAAAAATACGACACAATGGCAGCGCAAGCAAATCGTGATTATAAAACAAAACAAACTAAAACGCTTGAATACGAGAAATTTAGCACAGATGAGTTGCCTATTTGAGAGGAGGCGTAGGCATGGAAACTGTTGGGGAAATCATGGAAAAGCTGATACAGAAAGTGCTTGTCCAACGTGGCGAATGTCCTGAATGCGGACAGCCTTTGTATGGATGGCGTACGAAGAACCCTGATGGCTCAGAACGTTGTAAGCCAACCTGTATGCAATGTGGGTATAAAGCATTGCGAGTTCAGGAAGACTTACAAACAGAACGAATTTACAACGAGAGCCTGAAAGCAAGAGCAATCAATTTTTTCAAAGGTGGTTCTGTTGTGCCTAATCAAGCGTTGTTTGATTGCACATTGCAGAATTATCAAATTGTCGATCAAGAAACAAGACAAGCGGTTGAAGTAACCAAACGCTTTGTTAATTCAGTCTTGTTAGGAAATCCAAGTCACCTTGTTTTAACTGGAAAACAAGGAACAGGTAAAAGTCACCTAGCGATGGCAGCGGCTTGGGAAGTCTTGAAGCGATCAAACTACGATAAAAAAATCTTATTTATCGGGTTACAGGAAATGCTGGATCAAATCAAATTTTCGTACAACAATCCTGAACTCAGAAAAACGATTGAGGGATCGTTGATTGCAGATATCAAAACAGCGGATTTAGTCATCATTGATGATATCGGTTCAGAACTAGGAAAAGATGCATCAGATAGTCGAGCGTTTGGCATAAACACGCTAAATTCGTTCTTGGATGCACGACAGAACCTAGCAACGATTATCACAACGAACTTGCTTGGTGAAGAACTGAAAAAAGCTTACGGTACGAGAACAATATCAAGAATGTTTGTCAACTCTGATGGATTTACGATGGTATTTTCTCAAACAGCAGACAAGCGCATAAAACCAGTGAAAGGTAGTATCGCATGAATAAATACCGTAATAAAAAAACTGTTCATCGAGGTATCAAGTTTGATTCTATCGCGGAAGCAGAGTATTACGATCTAGCCTTGTGGCAAGCTGAAGCGAATGGTTGGAAAGTGAAGCTCCAGGAAAGGTTTGAGCTGATGCCGAAGTTTGAACTAGAGGGCAAGAAGTATCGCAAGATCGAGTATATTCCCGACTTCACATTTTACAAAAGCGGCAAGCTGGTCAAAGTCGTAGATGTTAAGGGGATGCAGACAAAAGACTTTAAGATCAAGGCAAAGTTGTTCTGTCATCAATATCAAGTGCCGTTGATATTAGCCAAAAAATATCGGAATACGTTCAAGGAAGAGCGTTTTTAACGAGGTGGTCCATCATGACAACAGAAGAAGTGATTCAAATGCGAATTCGAAGCCTTCGGCGTGAGATTGACGATCTGGAACGAACAAAGGCAGTGATGGTCAATGAAACGGCTAGAAAGGCAATCGATTTGCACATAGAGAATTTAAGAAGGGAAATCCGTAGATTGGAGGAATGAGCGTGGATAAGGAAGCGGCTTGGCGAAAATTAATGTTGCTGATTCAAGATGAGAACTGGCAAGAAGATGAAGCAGTGGTTGCTGAAGTTCAGCGTCTAGGAAAGATTGCTAACGGACGTATACGAAAAAAGCCAGACAAAAGAAAACAGCGCAAAGGGAAAATCGTCGTTGTTTTACACGAAGGCAAAATTTTGATGCAAGGAACAGCTAGTGAGCTGTCTGCAGAAACTGGATATACGCGTGGGACTATTCGAACGTACGCTTGGCGAAATCACACCGATCGAAAAGGGCACGAATATAAGTATTTGGAGGAAGAAAAATGAACGAAAACAAATTAATCAAATTGGGTGTAGCAGGAGCAGTAATCGTAGGTATTGGAGTTATCGGAGGATTTAAGTTCTTCGAAAAAATCGATAATGGATATGTGGGTGTGCGCTATTCAATGAACGGCGGTATCAAAGATGAAGCACTGACGCAAGGTGTGAAATTTGTAGGGATTGACAAAGTGATCCAATATCCAATTCGCTTGCAAACTATCCAATCAAAAAATATTTCAGTATCTACAAGCGACGGCAAAAAGACAACGATTGATATCAAATATGACTACAAAGTTGATTCAACTAAAGCAGCAAAAATGTACAAGGAATTTGGGAATATCACTTCGGAAGATATCGAAAGTGGATGGTTAAAATCTAAGCTTCAAAAGGTCGCTCGTGAAGTTTATGCGAAATATAGTCTGCTTGATGTCCTTTCAGGAGATTCCTCTAAAGTTGAAGCTGAGGTATTAACGAACTTTGCTAAATCAGTTGAATCTAAAGGGTTTGAAGTCGAAGACGTAACACTTGGTGTTCCAGATGTCGATAAAGAAACACAAAAATCAATCGATGCGATCATTCGAGCTGGTCAAGAAAATGAAAAAGCGAAGCTAGACGCAGAAACTGCAAAAACTCAAGCTGATAGTGAAGCTTACAAGAAAACAAAAGCTGCAGAAGCAGAGGCAGAATCTAATCGCAAAGTCGCCGAATCAGTAACAGACAATTTGATTCGTTATGAAGAAGCTCAAGCTCGCAAAAAGCATGGATGGGTAACAGTAAATGGAGCAGATACTGTAGTTACGGATGAAGCAGGCAAATAATATGGGATTCTTTATGGCTAAAATTCTCTTGTTCTTAGGTTTAGTAGGAGCAGCATATCTCGTGTATGCGCTCCTTTCCCAAACTGATGACAAAGAAGATGACAACAACGATGAAATGAAATTTTAGGAGGAGAAATAATGGACGAACTAATCACAAAAGTAGAGCAGTGGGCTAAAGACAAGGGACTGGATCAAGCAGATCCAAAAGCACAGTTTTTGAAAGTAGCTGAGGAATTCGGGGAAATAGCTTCGGCGATGGCAAGAAGTAATGATGAACTATTTAAAGATAGCGTAGGAGACGTTATCGTCACGCTGATTATCCTTTCCATGCAAAAAGGGACAAACGTACAAGAGTGTTTAGAAATGGCATACAACGAAATCAAAGGACGCACAGGGAAAATGGTAGATGGTGTATTCGTGAAGTCGAGTGATTTGGAGGATGTGAAATGAAATACGAAATACCACTAAGTGAAGCGGGCATTCAAGCAATTATCAATGGTCGGGAGGTTAACATAGAACTTCCTGATGGTACTGAATTAGTCATCAGACAAAGTTATTTGAAAGATATGGCAGCTCCAGTATTAATTGATCGTTTTAACGTGACTGATTCTGTGGTAGAGAACCACTTAAAAGAATTTCGATCAAGTATAGACAACACTTTCAGATTAGGGAGTTGATTGACAATGAACACCAGACACCGCAGAGTAGCAAAACTAAGAAAACAGGAACTAAATGTACTAAAGACAAAGTTTGAAAAAGAATATGGAATTTCAGCAGAAGAAACATATAAAGTGGCAAGTCAGTTTGTTGCTGATGCAAGTGATGCTATTCGTAAGTTTGGGATTTCGATATTAAATGATGATCGTAAATGGGAGGAAATGAGATGAAACTAAAAGACGGATTTTACGCTAGTAGTCACGGCATCGGCGGTTTAATGCTAGATATGCCGACAAAGAACCCTAAAACACGTAAGAAACCAAAAGTCAAAGTCGGTGACATGGTTCGCTGTGAAGCAGAGGAGTTCATCTATCCGTTTCGTGGATATGTAGAGCATCTCTATAATCACTCAGCAATCATCCGCATTGAAAACACGATGGAATGTGACAAGTGGTTAGCGAAAAGCAAAGAGAATTTAGCTGTAGCGAGATTGGTGGATATGGAGGTTATAAACAATGAAGTTTAAAATCTTTGAAGAGGACACTCGTTATAAATTAGAAAAAGAATTAAACGATTTTGCGAAAAACAATGAGATTCAGCATATATCTTTAGCAACTTCTAAGAGAGGTTATGCAAATTACTATGCAGCTGTTGTGAGCTATGTAAGTCGAGAAGTGTAACTCGGCAAATAAAAAAAGCCGGATCGCTCCGACTGATTCAATAAATCCAACACATTTATTATATCACATAAAGGAGCGGTTTGACTTGATGCAATTGTTACGAGAGGTAGATTTCAAACAGACAAGATGTAATGCGAGAGATGTGCTGAAGAACTTTCGGCGTTTGGAGCGGATGGCAGGTCGCTCTTTGATAGATATTAAGTCGCCGATTATTACGGATATGCCGAAGGCACCGAAGCACGGCAATAAGGCAGAAGACGCGATCATTCAAATGATGGATATAGAAGCGGAGAGAGACGCGATTCTAGTGGCTTTGATGGCTCTTAGTCTGATTAGTCGTCAGATACTCTACTACAGCTTCTGTGTGCCAGATAGCTTCTCAAACTACAGGATTAGCCGTGAAGTGGGTTATTCAGAAAGAAGCATACAAAGGATGAAGTCGGAAGCTCTAATAGAGTTTGCAGAAGCGTATAAACACGGAAGAATAATTGCTTATAAATAGGGGGACCATATAATGTGGAAAGATTATGTATCGTTGAAAGAGTTGAAAAAAGATCTTGTTTTCAAAAGAATTGTAGAATGGTCAGAGAGTGAATTAATTTTAGAAGATGGAACCAAAATGGAAGTTGTATGTAGCGAATCAGATTGCTGCGCATGGGCCGAAGGTGAATTCAAAAATGTAAAGCTTGATGCAGTGATTACAGATATAAAGATTTTTGATAAAGGTAACCGTCTCTATAATGGTGACGGACATACCTCTTATGCTGAAGTCGTTGTTTATCATAATCGTAATGAGATCGCTAAAGCAGAATGCACAGCGAATGATGGGAATGGCGGCTACTATTATAGTGTTTGTGCTTTAAAGGTCAAAGACAAACTTTGTATAGTGACTGACGCATAAAAAAATGGCGGTTTTTTGGCGGAATGATGGCGGTTTTTAGCCATTTATCAGTGATATTATGGTAGTGTCGAAAGATTAGTGATAGGTCTGAGACAAAATAATAATAAAAGGAACATCGTTTTATTATTGTTTCACAATTAAGCTTCGATAGACAGCAACGGAAATATTAAGAATAAGGATGTGAATTTTAACTCCTTCTAAATTGTTCTTATTATCTATCATCCGTTGCTGTCTATTGTTACATACAGATCGCTTAGGCGGTCTTTTTATTTTGGCCGAAAACCTACATTTTCGATGGCCGATTATTGGAGGAGGAATAGCATGTTCAAACTATCTGAAATCATTAAGAAGTCCGACGTTGAGAAATTAGAGATGTTAAAAAAGAAGTTGAAGAAATAGCAGTCTCTTCGTGAGGCTGTTTTATTTTGCTCACAAAAATAGACCACTATCGGGTAATAGTGGTCAGGAATTAAATGAAAAAGATGTTAGGGTTGTTAGCTAAGTATAACATCATAACGCTTACAAAACAATGCAAGAAGGATAAATTATTATGAGAACTTACTGGTATGTGTCATTAAACAATAAATATCCGAAGCCAATGAAAGGACAGCATAGGCGTGTAGTCATGTCTGTTCAAATGAAGGCGAAGTATTCGATTGTAGAAATGATCAGAGAGGCAACGCCAGTAGAGATTGATTATTGCAAGCTAGTCTATTGTGGGTGCGGCCGTTGGAAAGAGGATCATGTACAAAAAAATATCAGCAAGTACATATAGAGAGGCGGTGATTAAGGATGGAAAAAAGCGATACGAAAGCGAACAGATACAAACCTACTGCTGCAGAGAAAAAACTCTTGGAAGTATTGATAAATCCAGATAACTTAGGCAAACCGGTGCAAGAGTTGTGTTCACTGGCGAAAATAGGTAGGACCAAATATTACGACGCCATGAGCAAAGATGGCTTTGTTGATCTAGTTAACGAAACAACAATGGATCTGATCAAAGGAAAAGCTTCTGATGTCCTTAATGCCACTTACAAGTATGCATTGACTGAAAAAGGTCATCAGGATAGGAAAATGATTCTGACTATTGCTGGAATCTATGCAGACAAACAAGAACTCAAACATTCTGGCGGCGTCGATATCCGAAAACAGTATGAGAAAATGTCCGATGAAGAATTAGAAGAGTTGGTGAAACGGTATGAAAAAATCAACGACTCTTAATCGTGTTGAGTATGCCGTTGTTCAAAGAGAGCTAGCCATTCGAAAAGCTAGGAAAAGTTTTTGGCTATTCTGCCAGCTTCTTTATCCAGAGTTTTACAAAGATGATCGGTTGTATTTGAAAGATTTATGTCATACGCTACAAGATTTTTACGAAGATAAAATCGACAAAAAAATTTTGGTTATTAACATGCCGCCTCGACATGGGAAGACTTTTACAGCGCGGCTATTCGTTTTATGGATGTTTGGACAAAATCCAAAGACGAAAATTATTACCGGATCTTATAACCAAATCCTGTCATCTTTATTTGCGCAACAAACACGTGATGGAATCATGGTTGAAAACGAAAATGTTAAGGCTGAATACTTTAAAGATATTTTTCCAGAGGTGCAAATCAAATATGGAGATGCTGCAAAGGGTTTCTGGTCTTTAGATGGTTCAGAAGAAAAGAATTATTTAGCGACTTCTCCTGGTGGAACATCCACTGGTATTGGCGCGAATTATGTAATTGTTGATGACATCATTAAAACCGCAGAAGAAGCCTATAACGAGCGTGTTTTAGATTCTCACTGGGAATGGTATAACAACACGTTGGCCCAACGAATGGAACGGCCACGTAAACAGATATTGATTATGACACGTTGGTCAAGTAATGATTTAGCCGGAAAAATGTTGACGAGACGAAAAAATAATGTTCATCAGATCTGTTATAAAGCAGTACAAGAAGACGGCTCGATGTTGTGCAACGAGATTATGACCCACGATGAGTACTTAGATGTGGTACAAGAAATGAATGTAGATATTGCAGAAGCCAACTATCAGCAAGAACCAATTGACCAAAAAGGCAGGCTATATCAGAAGTTTCTTACTTATGATACGTTGCCTGATAACATTATCAAAATATGGAACTACACCGACACCGCCGACAAGGGTGCCGATTACTTTGCGTCTCCTGTTTTTGCTGAGACGTCTGATCATGATGCTTATATTATCGATGTCATGTATACAAAAGAGCCGATGGAAACAACTGAAATAGCCCACGCTAATATGATTATTCGCAATCGAGTTAATAAGGTACGGATTGAAGGAAACAATGGCGGGCGTGGATTCAGAAGAAATTCAGAAAGAATTACAAAAGAGCGAGGCTATCGAGGTGCAGTATTTGAAGACTTTCATCAATCGGATAATAAACTGTCTAGAATACTGGCGAATAGTGCTTGGGTGGAAAATCATGTTTACTATCCAGATGATTGGGCGACACGTTGGCCGGACTTTTATGAGGCTATGGTTAGTTATCAACGTGAAGGTAAGAACGCTCATGATGATGCTCCGGATGCAGTTACAGGAATTGCAGAAACGATTATAGAAGCAGATGACTTCGAGTTTATTGCTTATTAGGAGGTGGGTCTTTGTTTTATTCTGGAATCACATTGAAAAAATACAAACGTTTAAGAACGAAATATTCAACGCAAATCGAAGAAGGATTATTCGATCCTAACGCTTTTATGGAAGATATGAAACCCTTTTTCGATGATCGAGAAAGAAAGTATCTTGCTTATACTAGCGAGAAAAACGAGATCGACAGTCGTGAGAAACCAAAAACAAAAATCATTAAGGTCAATAACAAGATTCATGCGGGAATGTATTCAGTGGTCGTTGATCAAGCAGTTAACCATTTCACAGGAATACCAATTAAATGGGATTATGATGTTTCGGAACAGAAAAGGACATTCATTCAACGAATGAGAGACAAATTACTGGGTAATGATATCAGCGCCCCTTCTACCCCAGAAGAATTTGAAACACTCACGAGACAATTAAGTACTATGCGGTTTGGAATGTTAGACCCCGATACTGCAACATTTCAAGGAGCGACAGGGCTTGCTTTCAGATTACTGGAGCCTGTTGAGACAAATGATGGTTGGGAACTAAGAGCAAGCAACATTGAGCCGTGGAAAGCTGAAAAGTACGAAAACGGCGCAGTGTACATTAAAGAGAAATACGATCCATATCAAAAGAAGTTTTATGAAGAGATGAAGGTTGTCACGCCGAAATCAATATTTACTTATGCTCGATATACTGATTACCCTGGCACGGTACAAGGAGCATTTAAAACGCTGGGTAATGTTCCTAATCCTTTAGGCGTTATCAATCTTACGGAGTTTAAAAACAATACAAACCGTTACTGTGACTTTGAAGTTGCAGAGGAGATTAGTGATGCTATTGATCGTGTTTTATCTGATCAGCAGAACGAGATTGAACAATTCAAGTTAGCTTATATGCTGATCACTGGGGCAGATTTGTCCGAGGATAAAGCCAAGAAGATGATGGAGCAACTAGGGATCATCAATCTGAAAGACCCTAATGCGAAAGCCGGCTACGTGACAAAGGATCTACAAAAGGATTTCAACGAGTATCATTTTGATCTTCTTAAAAAGCAATTCTACACGGTGTGTAAAGCAATTGATTTCAATGACGAAGTCTTTAAGTCGAATAGTTCTGGGGAAGCCCGAAAGTGGCAAATCATTAGTTTAGAAGCTAAGACAAATACCAAAGAACAGTACTTTCGAGAAGGATTGAAAGAGTGTGCCGAGGTTATGGCTGCTTATTTGGATTTTGCCGAGAAAGTTACAATTGATCCGGAAAAGATCATTTTCACCTTCTCTCGTTCGCTTCCAACAGATTTAAGCTACCTAGCTGAGGCATTGCCTAAGTTGGCACCATACGTTTCTAAGAGGACGATTCAAAGTCAGATCCCGTTCGTCACAGATGTTGATTATGAAAACGAAATGATTGACGTCGAAAGCAGACAATCTTACCCAGACGGCGAGTATGGAGGTGGCATCGTTGAGTCAAATAGAAACGAAGTACTGGACCAAACGTCGAGAACTGGAAGATTTAGCAAGACTCAAAATGGAAAATCAAACGCTAAAGAAACTAAGTAGTGTCTTTCCTGATGCGTTGAAAGAAATTCAAGCGGAGTTATTATCCCAAGCTGATTTACACGATATTACCTATGCTGAGATGATGGAATTTTATAGTACAAGTGATCAGAAAAAATATCGTGAATACGTTGAAAAGAACTACAAATCACTGAAGATGTATGATGCAAAATACAAAGAGTTCATCGAAGAATACTTTCCTTCTTTCGACTACGCCAAAGTGAATCGGCTGCTTCAAATGAGGTCAGATATTTTTCGAATTCTTGCAGAGAGTGCAATAGATGCAGATGTGAATAAATATTTTTCGGATCGGTTAGAAGATATCTTGCAACGTTCGTATGTATCAAACGCAAACGTATTTGCCCAGATTTTGAACGTAGATTTGCCGAATTACTTATCAAAGGAAGAACTTGAACGTTACCTGAACTATCCTTGGTCAGGTAAGACATTCTCGCGTCGTTTATGGGGCAATATTTCATCTCTAGAACAAAAGCTATCTAACGCCATTACAACTAGTGTAGCAAGTGGCGAAGGAGTTCTCGTGGCATTACGAACAATGCGAGAAGACCCAGAAATATGCGATATGTTCAAAAGGGAGGAATCGAAGTACAACAAGGCGATCGAAAATCTTGTGAGAACAGAATACGCTAAATTCGCTCAAGATGGTATTGAGAAATCTTATATTGAAACTGGCGTAGACGAATACAATGTCTTAACTGCAAAAGATGAAAAGGTATGTTCAATATGCGGTGGCAAAGCAAAGAACAACCCATACAAGTTGAGTGAAGCGATCATTGGTGAGAACCGTGCGCCTTTTCATGGCCGATGCAGATGTACAGATGTTCCTAATATGCCGAAATTAGGAAAAGATATTGACGAAGAGTATGAGCGTTTATTTGGCGATTTATTAGATGAGTTTGCACATGATTCTTTTGGAATTAATTTGAAACGGAGGAAGTAGAATGAAAGATTTTTTTGAAGCAGTACTAACAATTAATGTAAATGCTGATATTGCAGAAGCCTACAAAACAGCTATTGAGTCTGAGAACCATCCTAATGGCTTGAGAGACCATTGGAATGGCAATTATGCCTACGTGGTTATTGGCGATCAAACTGTTAATTATCAAGATAATACTCCAGTTGATAAGAATACCGTTAATTTAACGATTCAATTATTATCTCATTCATTACCAAATTTAAAAGAAACAGTTGATTGGTATGAAAATATGGGATGTATTGTTGTTAGAACTGACTACAAAGAAGGAAAGTCTAGTAATTAGGCTTTTTTATTTTGTCCGAAATGACGTTAAACTAGCGCAATACTGGGCTTGGTTGAATGGTGGGGCGCAACTATTAAAACTCAAAGCAATGCGGGGCGTGAAAACGAATCGTGGGGCGAAAGGAGAATGATTATGAAACACAAATCATTAATGCCAATGAATTTGCAATACTTTGCCGAAGGTGACGATCAAAAGTTTTCTTTTGATGACTTCAAATCTTTTGTGGAATCCAATGAAGAAGCTCAAAAATTTATTCAGTCACAATCTCAAAGTGTTGCCGACAAACAATTGGAAGCTTGGAAACAAAATAACTTAGATAAAATTAAACAGGATACCATCAAGGAATATGAGGAATCTAAGAAAAACAAGTCACCTGAGCAAATTCAACTGGAAAAACTACAAGCTGAATTTGAAGCAGAAAAAGCGTTGCGTGTGACAAGTGATAATAAAGCATTTGTTGCAGAACAAATTGCTGGATTAGAACTAGATGGAGAGTTAAAAGAGTCTATTTCTCAATTTATGCTAAATAATCTTGTTAGTTCGGATACAGATTTCACTAAGAATGCTGTTGAAGGTTTTACAAGTGTTTTGAATGCAATTAATGAGAAACATGCAGATGCATTAAAAGAACTACAAATGAAGTCTGCATTTGGTGGAACTCAACAATCGAATAACCAGGTTCAGCAGAACAATGAAACATTAACAAATCCAGAAGAACAATTAGGACAAATTCTTCAACAATTTAACTAGGAGAGTGAAAAATTATGAAAAAAACATCTTTAAATAATTTAGAGTATTTGGATATTTCACCAGCGATTAATGCTATGCAAGTACCAAATACACCTTTTTTAAGCTATTTACTTGGTGCTGGAAAAACAGAGCCAGCAAACTCGACAGAAATTAAATGGCGTGAATATGATATCAACAACGATGATTCTTCTGAAAAACTTGAGGGCGGAGAATATCCAGATGCTGAATCAGGTCGAACTTGGTTTAACAACTATACTGAAATTTTTAGAAAATCAACCTCTGTATCTGGTACATTAGATGCTATTAATGTGAATGGAGTCGGAAATGAATTAACTAATCAAGTAGCACTACGTGGTATGGAAATGAAAATTGATTTGAACCGAAAATTGATTACTGGTGTAAAAGCTGATGAAAATGGTTCTAAAGGTCGTCGAATGAATGGGATTTTGAACTTGATCAATTCAGCAAATAAGGCAGAAACAGCCACTGCGGGTGCAGTAACAAGAAAAGATATCGATACTTTATTTAAATTGATGTATGAAAAAGGTTATATGGGAGAAAAACTATGCTTGATTTCTCCAGATATGCAGGAGTTAATGACTGATGAGTTAGATGGAAAATCAACAAAAATTGTTCAGTTCGGGGAAAGAGTAACTTTTGGATTGCAAATTGGAAATATCGTGTCTAATTACGGTACAGGTATTGCTCTACTAGAACCATCATTGCCAAAAGGAACAATTGCCGCAATCGATACTAATTATGTGAAACTACGTCCATTACGTGAATGGAGAGCAGAAGAACTTGCAAAAACAACGGATTCTAGACGTATCGGTCTTGTAGGTGAATACTCTCTTGAATACAATGCTTCAAACTCTGGGGCAATTTTAAATTTAAAGTCTGAATAAAAGGGAGTTAGTACTCCCTTTTTTGATAGGAGGAATTACAGTGGTAAAAAAAGATGAAACTAAAAAAGATGAAGTCGTGAAATATAGAGTAGGTAAAACTAAAAATTTTGTTGGGTTTGTTCATCCTAAAACTCGTAGATTTATCACAGCAGATTCAAATAACGAATTTATCATTTCTATAGATGATAAAGAAGCAATTGCAATTTTGGAAGATGCAATTGATGTTAATGAAATTTAGGAAGTGATCTGATGGATGAATCGCTAAAAACGGAAATCATTGAGTCTACAAAAGAAGATTTTCCAGATTTGAGTGAAGAACGCATAACTAATTTATTAGAAATAATTTTGCTAGAAATTGAATCATACAACACTTGTAAAAATGATATTTCATGGGAAAAGTTAAAAAGCGTGATTAGTGAAGTGTTGTATAAAATAATAAAAAATGAATCAGAAAAAACAGTATCTTCAGTTAGACGTGGCGATACAACGATTAGTTATGCTTCAACAACAAATGATGTTAGTGAGTTACTTCTAGGCTATGGTGATTTGATACGAAGAGTTATTGGTTGTGGAGGATTGGAGTTTTTTTAATGAATGAAGCAGATATTTTAGAAACTACTTATGAAGATAGTTGTATTATTGAAAGACTGACGGACATTGAAGATTCTAATACAAATATTACTATTCAAGATTACAAAAAAGTATATGATAATCCTATTTCTTGCGCTCTTTCACAAGGTCAAATCGATGGACTAGCAGTCATAGAAGATGGAGAGATGGTAAATGTTTCAACTGACACATATAAATTATTTGTTCATCCTAAGATTAAACTAAAAAAAGGAGATCGAATAACAATAACTCAAAAGGCCAGTGGCTTAATTTTTTCTCTATTTGCTACTAAGCCTTTTTACTATCCTAGTCATTGTGAAGTGAATTTGATAGGAAGTGAGAAAAATGGGTAATCTCAAATATGAATCAAATGCAGAAAAGATCATTGAGAATTTTAAAAATATGACTGTAATTGCTCAAAAAGAAGGAATATCCTTCGTTAACGATTCAATGAATAAAGTCGTTAGTTTAGCTAAACCATTAACTCCTGTAAAATCAGGTAATTTAAGGCGAGGATATCGTGTAGTAAAAGCTAGAAAACTATCAAGCGGTCGAATTGTTGGAGCAGTTATAAACAATGAACATTATTTTAAATATGTAGAAGAAGGTCATAGGACTAAAAATGGTGGCTTTGTCAAAGGGAAATTCATGTTAACTCGTGCAACGAATCTTGCAAATATGTCTTATATTCCTCGAAGATTTAAACAAATGGCAATAAAAATCGTTAAGAAAGGAAAGTAACATGAAAGATGAAATCATTGCTGCAATCAGTAGCAAATTAAAAGAAATCTATCCTGATGGGACAATATATCTTGATTCAGTTATGCAGTCAACTAAAGATTTTTATTTCGTTTTATCAGTAATGGAATCTGGAACTGAAAATGTAGGAATTGATATTCAAAATGTTTCTTTCTTAATTGATATTGCATTGATTGATAATAAACCTAATAGAAATTTAATTAATGAATTAGTCTCACGTTGTGGGACTTTTTTTAATACGATTACAATCGATGAGCAAATATTATTTCCAAAAGCCTATTTACCTGATGAAGCAGATGGTGTTCAACATATTCGTTTTACATTAGAATTTCCACAATATATTGAATGGAGTGAAAGATAAATGGGAGAAAAAAGAAGTAAAACCGGAATTATTTCTGTCGAAAAACCTACTTGGTTTCCTTTGGAAGATGAGACAGGGAATTTCCCGGTATATGGTACTGCGTTGCCAATGGGAACAGCAGTAAGTATCAAACCAACAGCTAATTATGAAACAACACAAGATTATGGGGATTCAGTGGTTCAAGATCAATTTACAGCTTTTGGTGGTGCAGAAGTTGAACTGGAAGCAAATGGATATACTCATAAAGTTTTATCTACAATTACTGGAGGGAAAATTGTTAAAGGTGGTGCCTTGCGTTCTGGAGAAGATATTGCGCAAGATGGTGCGTTTGCATATAGACGTAAAAAATCGAATGGGAAATACCGTTATACGGTCTTTTATAAAGGACAGTTTGCTCTAGATTCAGATGAAACGTCAACGATTGAAGGAAGTAAAGTAAGTTTTACTCATCCAACTTGGAAGGGTTCATTTGTAGATGTACCAGGACTTGGATATATGTATTCAGTTGATGAAGATGATGAAGGCGTGGATAAAGCAATGATCGGAAATTGGTTTACAAAAGTAGCAATTCCAATTGAAGAAGCAGAACTTTCAGGAGGTACAGAATAATGTCAAAATATCAAACAACGATTAAATTAACGAAAAAAGATGAAGAAGGTAAATATGAGCAAGTACAATTTAAATCTGCTGAATTTTTACCAGGAACAGTTGTAGAAGATGCTGCAGGAGTTATGGAAGAAATGCAAACAGCGACTGATAAACAATCAGTTAAAAAAGCTTTAAGTCGTGCTTATTCATTTATTGCAGATACTTTATTTGAGGGACAATTTACTGGTGAAGATTATTGCAAAGGAATTGATGCTCGTGAGATTGCCTCATTGACAGGAAAATTATTGAAGTCTGTTACTGCAGGTTTTGATGAAACTTATACAGAGACGAAAAAAAAGTAAGTGAGGCGCTCAAGTCACCTTCATTTAAGTATTCGATTACTTACCGAGAATTAGATATAAAGACGCAATTACTCGAAGCAGGTTGGACGTTACCAGAAATTGAACGTACTGACTTGGATGAGTTAATGCGTCTTTTTGCTTTTAGAGATGCGGTAAAAGAGCATGAAGATGTTGAGTACTATGATAATTTCACTCAATTTTAGGAGGTGATACTTTGAATAACGATGACCTAATTCTGAAGATGATACTAGATGAATCTGGTTTTACTGCCGGTATGAATAATGCTGTCAAAAAGTTGAACTCTTTTGATGAAACAATCGAAAGAAAAAGTAGAAATAGTGGCAGTTCATTAGGTAGTATTTGGAAAATATTTGCTGGAAGTTTTCTAGCTAGCGGAGTAACTAGAATCGTAGGAGCTGGCTTTGATCTAATCAAGGGTTCCATAAGTGGAGCGGTTGATCGAGTAGATACGATGAATAACGCTCTACGAAATTTCCAAAATATGGGATTTAGTAATTCAGAAATTATGAAGAATATCGGAAAGAATGGGCTTTTATCTCAAGGTATTCAAGGACTTCCTACTGCTTTGAATGATGCGATAAGTCATGTTCAACTTCTTGCTTCTTCTACAGGTGATTTAACTCGTTCAACTCAAATATTTAAAGCTTTAAATGATGGAATTCTTGGTTTCGGTGGTTCAACTGATCAAGTTAATGAAGCTGTTATTCAATTATCTCAAAGTTTCTCAAACGGAAAAGTAGACGCACAAACTTGGAACTCAATGATCAACGCTCAACTTGGACCTACTCTTTCTGCTATTGCTAAAAAGATGGGAATTACAATGGGAGATCTGAAAGAAGGTTTATCTCAAGGTAAGATTTCTGTTGAAGAATTCCAAAATCAATTAATAGAAATGGATACCAAAGGTGGCGGAGGACTTAAATCATTAAGTCAAATCGCTAAAGATTCTACTAAGGGAATTAAAACCTCTATACAAAATGCAAAAACAGCTGTTACACGTGGTGTTGGTGAGGTAATAGAAGGATTAAATAAAGCATTAGTAGATTCAGATTTAGGTGGATTTAAGGGAATTATTGATAAAGTGGGCAGTTCAATGGAATCGTTCTTAAAAGTAATTGCTGCAAATATTCCTACAGCAGTATCATTTTTAAGTAATTTATTTAACGAAATTCAAAAATTTGGTTCTGCTTTGAAATTCATGATGCCCTTTCTTGTTCCTGCAGCTACCGCTTTTGGAGCGTTCATGTTTCAACTTAAAGGTATACCAGCAATAATAAAAAGCTTCAATAATTTTAAGAATGCCATAATTGGCGTTGGAAATTCATTAAAGATTATGGGGGCAATAGCTGCTGCTAATTCATTTGTTTTAATTATTGGTGCAGTCGTTGGTGCAATAGCTGTTTTCGGTTACTTTATGGCAACCAATGAAGAGTTTAGAAACAAGGTTATATCTATTTGGAATGATGTGAAAGATTCCGTAATTGGTGTATTAAAAAATATAAAGGACTGGGGAATTGATACTTGGAATTCTGCTAAAGAAATGGCATCAAATGCTGTTGAGAGTGTCAAGGATGCTTGGTCTGGAATAAAGGAATGGTTTTCAAATACTTGGCAAGGCATTAAAAATGGAGCAACAGGTTTATTTGATAAAACAGTAGAAACATCTATGAATGCGGTTGATAGTGTAAAAAACGCATGGTCAAATACAAAGCAATGGTTTTCTGATATTTGGCAGAGCATAAAAGATTCAGCAACTGAAAAATGGAATGAAATTAAAGGTTCTATCATGGAAGTTGCTGGTCCATTGATTACAGGTTTAAAGAACGCATTCTTGCATGTCACTTTTTATTTAGAGACCTTATGGAATAATCTAGTTGAGATTGGTAAAAATGTTTTTGAGATTTTAAAAAATGTTATACTTACGCCAGTTTTGTTTATTACCTCCATGATTTCTGGTGGATGGGAAGAAACAAAAAACAACATGATTGGTGTATGGAATAATATTAAAGAAAGTGCTCTAAATATTTGGGAGTCTATAAAAAATATTTTTGTTAGTTACATTACAAATATTTATTTTGCTGCGCTTAATATTTGGACAGGGTTCAAACTTACTTTGATAAACATTTGGAATGAAGTAGTAAGTCAAGCTAAATCAATTTGGATTAATGTAAAATACTTTTTTATTAATCTTTGGATTGACATTAAGTATTTTGCTATTCAAAAATGGATTGAATTAAAATTCGGGATTATTCAAACTTGGATTGATTTAAAATATAATGCTATTACTACTTGGAACAATATTAAACAGTTCTTCAAAGATACTTGGCAGAACATTAAAGATATAGCATACAATACATGGATTTCTATAAAGAATTCCATGATCAATACTTGGAATAACATCAAGGAATCTTTCTGGAATATTGTTACTGGAATTGTTAACTCCGCTGAAAATGCATGGACTAATCTAAAAAATGGTGTTTCAAAAGCAATTAATCGGGTGAAAGAAATCTTTGATTCATTAAGGGAAATCAATTTATTCGAAATCGGTAAGAATATCATTGATGGACTTATCAATGGTGTAGTAGAAAAATGGAATGCATTGAAAAAGACTATTAAAGGAATAGCTGGAAGTATCAAAGATTCTATTAAGGGTGCATTAGGTATTCATTCTCCATCTAGATGGATGAGGGATATGGTAGGTAAAAATATTGTTCAAGGTATTATCGTTGGTATTGATAAAGAAAAAAGTAAATTGGATCAGACAATGACTGATTTAGTGAAAACTCCGTCGGTTCAACCAGTTATTACAGGGTCTAATAGTCAACCAGTGGTACAAGCTAAACAAAATACATCTTCAAATGCAGTGAATGAAATTCACTTGCATTTAAATGTTTATGGAGATCTACCTGATTCGATGATTAAACAAATCGCCAAGAAGATGAAAACAGAATTGACGAGACAAATGAAACGAGATGCTGATGCAGTAGGAGGGACATTATATGCAACTTAAAAGAGGACAATTTTTTATCAATCAACATTATTCTTCTGAGTTTAACGTATATATTCAAAATAGGCCTGCCTCTGTTTCAGCTAGTCGTGTAATTGAATTGAGAGAACGTGAAGGCAATGACTCAATTATTATCGATAAAGCCTATTACAAAAACGTTACTAGAAAAATTGAATGTTATTACAAAGCACCATCGATTGATTTAGTGCAGGAATGGGAAGATCGAATTACTGAATGGTTAGATATGAACTCTTACAGTGATTTTATTCTTTATTACGATCAACAATATATCTATCAAGCTATAGTAACCGAAGCGCCAGAATTTAAAGGAACAAGAAAAACAGGGAACATAGTTCCATTTGAATTTACAGTTAGTCTTCGACCATTCAAAGAAAATTATAGTGGTCGTTTTGCTATTCAACAGATAAAAGCTTTCGAGTTATTTAATCCAGAGAAGTATGCTTCAAAACCGCTTATTAAATTGAGTGGTTCTGGAGATGCTTCTTTTTATATTAATAATGATAAATATGATTTGAAACTATTAGATAGAGAATTATATATAGATTCTAAACTAGAAGAGTCTTATCGAAAGCTAGATGACAATTTAGAACATCAAGATCATGTCACTTTATTTTTAGATTTTCCATTTCTATACCCTGGAAAAAATGAAATCAAATGGACGAATAACATACATTCGTTTGAGATAATACCAAGGTGGTGGAGAAAAGTATGATACCAAGAATATATAGTCCTACCGAGACAGATTTTTCTACGAATGGTTTAGGGATTTTGAAGGACACCACAAAATGTGAGATATATGAAGTAGCAAATGGAAAATATGAATTAGAGTTGGAGTATCCATTAGGTACTCGATTTGATGAATATTTTGAAAATGACTATCAAATAAAAGCAAAGTCAAATGATCAAGAAGAGTATCATATCTTTTTTATTGATGATAAAGATATTGATACCTTTTTAGATACCGTAACTATTTATGCCCAGAGTCGTACAAATCGGCTTGGAAGACGAGCGGTCACTTTTGCTGGAGTCGACTCTAAAACTGGTCGAGAAGCAATGGCAATTATTGAAAACAATATGGATAAAAAATCAGATATACGCTTATATTCTGATATTACAACTGTATCAAGTACAACTTTTGAAGCAAGAAATGTTTTAAATTGTATTGCTGGTGAACAAGGATCTTTACTTCAGTATTGGGGCGGAGAAATTAAACGTGAGCCTTTTAAGCTATCTTTATTAAAGCGAAGAGGTCGTGATAATATTGGCACAATCCGATATGGAAAAGATTTATCTGGGTTAAAAGTTAAGTTAGATTGGACAGGCGTGAAAACAAGAATTATTCCGTATGCTGATCCTCAAAGTGATGCAGGTACAACTAGCCGAATTTATGGCTCGCCAGTAGATAGCGAATATATTAATAATTATCCTGATGTATATACAGAACACGTTCAATTCACAGAAGAACAGGGAGTTAAAGACGTTAATAGCTTAAATAAAATAGCTAAGAATTATTTCAAAACAATTAATCCAGGCTGTGATAAACCGAAGATTTCTATTACCGTTGAGTTCGATAAATTAACGGACACCGAAGAAGGAAAAGAATTCGCTAAGATAAGAAATTATGGGTTATTTGATACGTTTAAAATATATCATCGAAAATATAAACTATATTTTGAATCGAAAGTTAGCGGTGTTCAATATGATTCATTATCTGAAAAGGTTTTGAAATTGGAAGCTGGGGATGCTCAAGTTGCTTTTTATCAACAACAAGCTGTTACTATTCAAGATAAATTAAAAGATTATGCTACGAATAATTATATGAGTAGTTTTAATGATTATGTGTCCTCTATGATTGCAGGTCAAGGAAATGCAGGCGGTTATGTAGTTTTATGGCCAAAAGAAAAACCTTCAAATATTTTTATAATGGATAGCCCTGATTTAAACAAGGCAAAAGAAGTATTAAGAATGAACAAAAATGGAATTGCCTTTTCTAAAAATGGTTGGAATGGTCCTTTTAATTCCGCTTGGACATTGGATAGTATATTCAATGCTAATTTTATTCAAACAGGATTAATAAAGGCAGATATCTTTCAAAACTCTTTTAATAAAACTGGAGATGTATTGAAATTAGTTAATGGACTACTTCAAATTTGGAATAACAAAAAGAAAATAATGGAGTTAACCAAAAAAGGAATGGAGTTTTGGAATTCTAATAGTTCAATTGGAACGATTGGAACAACTGATTCTGCTGGTAATCCTTTTCCTGGAGCTTCTACTCCCACACCTATTGAAGATAATTCTTTAGTTATTCGTACAAATGGAGACGGCAAATATATTTTGATTTCTCCTAAAGTTGGTAAAGGATTAGTTTTATTAGGAAATGGTAAAGCAATTTATTTTGGAGACTTAGATGTACAAGGCAAACTCACAGTTAACGGAAAAGAAATCACAGGGAACAACAGTGGAGGAAGTGATCCTGGAACTATCCCTCCTCAATTGACGACGGAAGCTGAAAAAAGAGCATGGAAAATTTGGACAATGCTGAAAGCTCGTGGCTATTCTGAATATGCAGCTGCAGGTATTCTAGGAAATATTCAGGGGGAGGTTGGAGCAAGTATGAACCCTGATACAGAACAACTTGGTGGTCCAGCTTATGGGATTGTTCAATGGGATGGTTCTGCTTATCCGTTAGTCGGATCACCAACTTGGAACGGACGAGAGTATGTTCAGCGTTTGATGAACACCGCAGGGATTCAAGAAGATTATCGAAGTATTGAAGCCCAAGTAAAATTATTAGATTGGTGTATGTTCAACGGTCAATGGCTCGGAAAAGTAAATCCAACCACAGTATCAGGATTTAAATCGATCAATGATGCCAAAAGTGCAGCGTATGCTTTTGAAATGAACTTCGAACGCCCAGCTTCTGCACATCCAGAACGCCAAAATTATGCCCAATCTTGGTATAACAAATTACATGGATTAACTAGTCCAGAACCTGGAGGGAATTTCATTTGTCCAATTCAAAAACCAGTGACAGTTACTTCAGAATGTGGATGGAGAACTAGTCCAATAAATGGCGGCCAAGAATTTCATAATGGAATTGATCTTGTAAATGGAAATCCTAATACACCTGTTTTTGCAGCATTAGATGGGGAAGTTGTTCAGGCTGGTGCTAATTATTATGACTGGTATGGTAATTACGTGGTTATTAAACATAATAATGGGAAGTGGACAGGTTATGCTCATTTGTCTCGTATTGATGTTTCTGTTGGACAAAAAGTCCAGAAAGGTGCTCAAATAGGCTTGATGGGAACAACTGGTCCATCTACAGGAGAACATCTACATTTTCAAATTATGAAAAATTATTGGCCACAGCCAGTTGTTGATTTTGAGAATCCAAGAAATTATATCCAATTTTAAGGTGGTGATTCTATGAGTAAATGGAATGTCGTTTTAAGTACAACAGAACCATATAATTATGTGGGGATGATTCAAGTTCGACAAGGCAATAAGAATACAGAGGTTATGGAAGCGACTATAGTTGAAAATGGTCTTCCCTACGATTTATCAGAATGTAAGGTATATTTTGAATCAGTTGTAGGTGGGAAATATCCAGTCCAATTAGAAACAAAAATTGTGGATGCTAAAAAAGGGAAAATTAACTATATTTTTGATAAATATTCCATGCAGTGTTTGCATCGACAAACAGCCAATTTCATTATATTTAAAGGAGAAGACTTGATTGGAACAACTCAAGACTTCTCCTATTTTGTCATCAATGCTGTTTCAAAAACAGAAGGAGAAATGGGTTCTTATTGGCAATCAATTGAAGATTTAATTGCTGATATGACAGATTTTATTAATGAAAATAAAGGCGATTTTACGGACTGGATGAATGAAAGGAAAGAAGAATTTGATCGCTGGAGAGAAGAACAGGAGAATAGTTTCCAAGATTGGAGAGAAGGACAAGAATCAGATTATTTGTCATGGTTTGAATCAATCAAGGATATTTTGAAGTCTATCGATCCAGGTGGAGTAATGTTAGCCGAATTAATGGATGCACGTGTTGATATTCAAGGAGTTCGTCATGCGTCTATTTCAGAGCGCTTGCTGGCAGATATGGATTATCTATATCAGAAATTACGAGCAACACTTTTCACGATTGAATACGGCGAGATTGAAGTGACTGATATTTTGCAGGATGATCTCTTTTCAGATAATCACGAAGTCGAAAAAGTTGGAACTGTAGAATTTCCAATTGAAGAAGGAGCTTTGATTATTGCAACTGTTGATGATCCAAAACAGAATGTTTTCACTCTTGAGAAAGTTGGGGTGATTTGATGGTTAAAGTAAAGAGAATGATGGAGACTGATGAATCTGGTGTTAAACGTCAATTTATGCCAATTACACATGTTTCTGCAGTTTTAGGCTTAGAAAAAATGATATCAGGACAATCAAAAGTTCTTTCGGTTAATGGTAAATATGGTGCAGTCATTTTAACGAAAGCTGATTTAGGATTAGAGAATGCAATTACTGAACTACCTTATGCAAGCGAGACAAGCGATGGTATTCTTACTGCTGAAATGTTTCAAAAGATCGTAAATGGAGAAGGTGGAACATATATTTTGCCGATTGCTACTCCTGAACAATTAGGAGGTATAAAAGTTGGGGAACTCTTAGAAGTTACTGAAGAAGGTGTTTTATCTGCAACTAAGCAAACAGACTTCAATTTCTCTGAAGAATTAAAGGGAAAATTAGAATCTCTAAAAATATTAAAAGCAGGTGCAAATATATCAATTGCAGAAGATGGAACAATTAGTTCTACAGGTGGTAGTGGGACTGGTGGTGTTAATCAGTCATATGTAGATCAAAAATTCCAAGAAGCTGTAAATCAAGCAGAAAATTACACAAACGAAAGAATTCCAAATTTTACTTTTGAAAAAATCGGGGAGGTATAGAAAATGACAGATATCGTAAAAATAAAACAAAGCGGTGTACAGGTTTATCCACAAACTCATTGGAATGCTATAGAAGGCAAACCAACAACGGTGAAGGGAGATAAAGGCGATCCTGGCCAAGCAGCAACAATTACCATAGGAACCGTTTCTAGTGGTTCAACCGCTTCTGTTACGAATGTAGGAACATCATCTGCAGCTAGATTTAATTTTGTTTTACCAAAGGGAGATAAAGGTGATCCTGGAATAAATGCCACAACTACAGCTGTAGCTACAACTACAGCAAATGGGTTGATGTCGTCCACAGATAAAACTAAGTTGGATGGAATTGCAGCTGGAGCACAGAAAAATCCAGGTAATGCTACAACTACGACAGCAGGTTTAATGTCAGCAACCGATAAAGTGAAACTTGATGGATTAGCGAATATTACATTTGAGAAAGTGGGGACGGTTTAATGGCTGATATTGTGCAATTAAAAGAAGACGGAGTTGCTAAATACTTAAAAACGCATGTAGAAGCTATTGATGGTAAAGAAGCATTGGTGCAGACAGATGGAGACCAAGCCATTGCAGGACATAAGAATTTTTCAGGTTCTGTAACAATCAATAATAAACGTGTTTTGACGACTGATGATAACAGATATGAAGTGGTAAATCTGGTTGTCACTAACGGTAATACAGGGACAGCAAAGCTTTATCGTGAAGGAAAAACAGTTTCTATATATTTTGTGGCTTTAAACGGAAAAAGTAGTGGCGGGAATGATTCGGTTATTTTAACTGTTCCAGAAGGCTATCGGACACCAATTAGTTTTGAACAACTGGTTGGGTCAATAGACCGTTCTACTTTGAACAGTGCTCAACTATCTATTGGCGCAGACGGAGCCATTAAATGGAGAAGAAATTCAAGTTATGGATCAGCTTATTCATTTGTTATCACTTATTCAATTTAAGGGAGGAAATCTAATGAAAGTAGTTTACAAATCAATCAAGCCTTACGGATTCGAGCAAATCATTTTGAACAATCAAGAAAATATCCCTGAAAACTGTACAGAGATTAAACCACCAGTTCCTAACTGGAGACCAAGATTTGATTTTGATAAAAAACAGTGGGTTGAGTTAGCTACTGAAGAAGAGAAAAAAGGGAATGCTGTTGATAGCGTAGATGAATTGGCTAATATTAAGGCATTATACGAAACGCTGAAGGCAGAAAATGATGAATTGAAACAGCTAAATTCTAAAGCAATGCTAAACAATGTAGCAATCAAGCAAGAAAATGTCTTATTGAAAGAAAAGTCAGAAAGTTTAGCGCAGTTGAATTCAAAAACGATGCTTGCTTCTGTACAAAATACCAAGGAAATCGAAGAAATCAAAAAACAATTACAAGGTGGGAAGTAACATGTATTCATATGAAGATATCAAACTAATGTATGACTGGGGCTGTTTCACTAACGAACAAGTAATGGTTTTCGTTCCATTATGCATTACAGACGAAGAAGCAGATAAAATCATTAATAAAGATAAGAGCGCATCTTAATTGATGCGTTTTTATTTAAGGTAAAGGAGTTGTCACATGATTAATTTAGGGGAATGGGGAATGATAGCAGGATCAATAACCGCTATCGTTTCTTTGATTTTATTAGTAATTAGACCGATTGCTGCATCTTTCTCGAAAATTACTGAGACTCTTTCAAAAGTAAGCCACAATTTAGATTTGCTGACTAAAGATTTAGAATCGAGCAAATCAGATCGATTGA